>Ga0181595_10000324_pt1 | contig 51945 bp, 39 predicted proteins | sample 041ome_7_FD_145604 | JGI IMG/M metagenome (GOLD analysis project Ga0181595, IMG submission 145604) | Coastal salt marsh microbial communities from the Groves Creek Marsh, Skidaway Island, Georgia - 041401AS metaG (spades assembly) | ecosystem: Environmental > Aquatic > Marine > Intertidal zone... | reverse complement strand
AGCGCAGACTTGGGGGCACCCGCTCACCGATGGACGGGAGGTGACCAGTGATGGCTCGTAAGAAGAAATCTGTTGAATCCTCAGGGAAGCGAAAGACCGCCGTGGCTCGCGCCTCGGTGAAGGCCGGCGCAGGTCGCGTCCGTGTCAACGCCGAACCCATCGAAATCCTGCAACCTTCGCTGGCTCGTCGCAAGGCCATGGAACCCTTGGTCATCGCTGATGCCATGAACCGCCTGAGCAAGGTCGACATCAACGTCACGACAAACGGCGGAGGCATCATGGGACAAACCGACGCCATTCGTACTGCTATCGCCCGGGGCCTCGTCCACTACAACGGTGGTGCCGAAGGCGTTGATGAAGAACTCCGAGACGAGTACCTTCGCTTTGACCGCAGTTTGCTGGTCAACGATCCGCGCCGAAAGGAACCCAAACACCAACTCGGCCGCGGTGCTCGTCGCAAGAAGCAGAAGTCCTATCGATGAGGTGAGATGCGTGATTATACCAGTACGATGTTTCAGTTGTGGCGGCGTTGTCGCCCACAAGTGGGAAGAATTCAAGCAATTGATCGCCGATGGGAAGCCGGATGCTGAAGCCCTCGATGCCGTGGGCTTGAAGCGCTACTGTTGCCGTCGAATGTACGTTGGACATCTCGACTTGATCGAAGAAGTTGCACCGTTCAGTGCAGCACGAAACTGAGGAATTCCTCGGGCCCGTGGGTTAGCTTGGCCTATACTTGGCGGCTGGGGGCCGTCAGACCCCGGTTCAAATCCGGGCGGGCCCACCATCTGTTCCCAAGTGTGTCAACCTTGTCAACCGTCCTTTGGGTTGATATGGCGACACCGCACCGTCGGTCCATGGGACGCACGAAAGCCGCCAGCATCGCCACCCTCTTGCTCACCGTCTTGCTGCTTCCGATGGTTTCAGGTGCGGACAGTACCGTTTCGGTCAACACCACGTGGTCCGGTAACGTCACGCTTTCTGGAAACGTGACGGTGACCTCCGGCACCACCCTCACGCTTTCACCCGGGACAAGCGTGGACGCAGGCACCTTCGCCATCGTTGTTGAAGGGTCCCTGGAGGCCGATCAAGCCACCTTCTTTTCCTCGGTCACGCCCGAGACACAAGGCTCGCACGGGCAAGGCTTGTGGCCAGGAATTCTCCTCGAGTCCACCGGGAGCGCTTTGCTCACCTCGGTCACCGTCGCCAACGCCTCTGCCGGCGTGATGGTCAAAGGCATTCTCAACGGCACCGACCTCGTGTTCAACGATGCCTATCGGGGCGTTTCGGTCTTGGGCGGTCAAGCCAACATCTCCAACGTTGAAGCGAACCGTATCGATTACGAAGCGGTCTACGTGGAGAGCGGCTCCCTGTTGCTTACGACCGGCTCGTTCAACGAAGTGGCCGTTGGTCTTGCCAACCACGGGACGGCTTCCGTATCCGATTTAACGGTGCAAGAGGCCGGAGTTGGGCTCCAATCCCTTGCAGGTACGATGAACGTTGACGGGCTGGGTTTGGTGAACGCCAGCGTCGGTATCGCCACCGTATCTGGGGCCTCCACTTTCGTCCAGTCGGTGGTGGGCAGCGGCCTCGCCTTGGTGATGGATGCGGGAGATGCAGACAATTTCACCCTCACCGATGCGCAGGTCTCGGGTCAACGCCTTCTTGTTGGCCAGGACGTTTCGTCCATGCTGGTCGATGACCTCGCCTTCACCTCCGACAGTTCCGTTGAACTTCGTGCTGCTGTCGATGTCAGCTGTGATGGGACATGCACGTTGCGAAACAGCACGCTCACGTCAACACCGATAGGCGTCGCTTGGTCGGGCAGCGGGACCTCGGTGATGGAGGGCGTTGAGGTGCACGCAATCTCCAACGCCGTTGAGGCGACCGGGGCTGGTCACGCCGCTTGGTCCAACCTTTCCGTTACGGCTGGACAAACGGGTGTTGCGATTCAAACCCCGACCAGTTCACTGGCCAACATCGACGTGGCTCTCACCTCTTCCGACGCGACGGGAATCGATGTCTTGGGGGGTCAACACGCATGGGCAACCCTCACCGTTCACAAGCCCTTTGCCTCCGCCAACCGAGATTCCGTTGGCCTCCGTTCGTGGTACGCCGACCTTGCAGTGGACCAATTCACATCCCGAAACGTTTCCACCGGGATGCTGCTTGAGGACAGCACGGTCGTCGTTGAGACGGCCGAAGCCAACATCGGCTCAAAGGTCGGTGTGCATTTGATCGACTCCTCGTACTCCGGACAAAGCTTGACGACGGTTGCTCAGGACGAGGGCGTGCTGATGGAGGGGGCTGTGACGCTGCACCTCCAGTCATGGACCGCTCAGCTTCACGACACGCCACTCATGATGTCGAGCGGAAGCGAGGCCGTTGTTCGCTCCTTCTCGCCGGTGAACACCGCCCCGTCGTCCTCCGATGCTTTGGGCGACGGGACGCTCTTCTACGGCTCAAGCTCAAACCCAACCGTCTCCACCAGTGCGTCTCACCGTCTGCTTGAGACGCCCGTGACCTTCACCGACCTGCAGGGTAACCCCGTCGAGGCCGACGTGACGGTCCACGGTTTCGCCTTGAAGAGCAACAGCAACGGTGCTCTGACGCTCCCGCTCGTGGCGTCGGGCTCAACGGTTGACGCCACACTGGACGGTTCGGGTGTCCGCGTGGTGTTGTACGGGGGTCAGCAAGGCCAATCGGTTCAGGTTCCCGTGATTCCAACGGGCGATTGGACGGTTGGTTCAGGACAAGACATCGTGCTCGGCCCTCGCCCCGATGGTCAACCGCATCAACTCGAAGGCGATCTGGAGGTCGCCAACAACGGTCGATTGACGTTGATGGACACGACGCTTCAACTCGGGCCGTCGAACAGCGTCACGCTCCAAGGAAGCGGTACGTTGCTAGGCCACAACGCCCGCCTGTCGGCGCCAAGTGTTCAGGCCAGCGGTCAAGCCACAATCAGCGGAACCGCGGACACGTTCACCCTCTCCTCCGAGGTTCAGTGGGGGTGCCTCAGCGAGCGAACGGTTGAACGCTTGGTGCTGAACGGCAACCTCACGGTTCAACCCGGTTGTGACATCTCGTTAACCAACGGCTCCGTGAACGGGCGGGTAACGGCACAAACCGGCGCGACCTTCACGAGTTTCTCCAGCCTTAGCGTGACGGTGCTCGACAAAGGCCAACCGGTTTCTGGAGCGTTGATTTCCATCGAAGGCGCCGTGGGCGTCACCGACGCCTCCGGGCATTTGTTCACCACCACCGAGGCTCGAAGCGTGAACGATATGGGCGAGACGTACGGAGGGGTGAAAACCGTCACCCTGCAACAAAACAACCTCACGGATTTTGTGACGTGGGACACCAACGCTTCCTTGAGGCACACCTTCATGGCCTCCACCCTGCCTTCGGGAAGTTTTGATGGCTGGTTGGTGCTTGAACGGCAATGGAGCCCCTACACACTCGAAGGAAATTTGGTCCTCAACATCGGCTCAACGATGACCGTTCAAGACGGTGTTTCTTTGCGCATCTCGGAGGGTTCGACCATCACCGTGAACGGCTTGTTTGATGCAGGTGCAGCCACCTTGTCCTCAACCGGTTACGGGGCACGGTGGGGTGGTTTAGCGCTCGGTGAATCGGCCGGAGCGGTGATGAAACTCGCCCGGACTCAGGTGGTCGAATCTTCACCCGCATTAACGGTCTCTGGATTTGGTGAAGTTTTGGTTGACGGTGTCCTCGCCGCTCGTTCCGCCAGTGACCCGCTTCTGGTGATTGAATCGGGAAGTCAAGCCGATGTTGAGGTCAGAAACAGTCGCTTCCAAGACAGCGGGAACGGTTGCGTGGTCGTCTACCCCTCGGACGGGTTGGTCGCTTTCACCAACGTGACCTTCGCCAATTGCGATGGAGCCGCTGTCTGGGCTCAACAAGCACCGGTCGACTTCACGGACCTGAGCGTTGAAGATGGCGTGGACCAAGCGCTTGATTTGACGGGCGTCACCGGCACGGTGAACGGCCTGAACGCATTGGCCTTCAACGGGACCGGCGCCATCGTGACGCTCAACAATCTCCGAGGATCATTTTCGCTGACAGGACTGACCGGTGCGGTGACCGGCGAGGGGGGCATCGTCGGCCAGGACAATCTTGACATTGACCTGAACGACGTTGTGTTGACCGGGGCCCCCGCTATCGATTTGGATTTGACCTCGGGAACGCTCACCAACCTCGTGTTGACCGGCACGGGCACGGGAACGGCGATCACTGCTCATCACGGACGCACATCCTCCAGTTTGGTCGTGAACAACGCCACGATTTCTCAATACGGCGTCGGGGTTTCGCTGCATTCCGATGAGGGTGAACTCAGCGCTCCGTTGCTCGTGCGCTCCTCGACCGTGTCTGCGGCAAGCGGCTTTGCCACGGAAAATTTCCCCATTCGCTTGGAGGCCACCACCGTTCTCGGTCCGCTTGAGGTGTCTGGAACCGATGTGGTCGCTGTGGACGGTCTGGTCCAGAGCGTTCAGGCCGACGATGGAGCGAGTTTTTCCCTCTACCGTACGATGACCCTTGATGCTCAGCGCAGCGGGGCACCGGTCCATGCTGTGTTCACCGTGACGTATGCTGATGCCTCGGCACCTTCGGTGACGGTCGTGGGCACCACGCTCGATGTACCTCTGCTGTTGCGCTCGGTTTCAACGTCAAGCGATACCACGATGGCGTCGTGGACGGTGCGAGCCGAGGCAGCAAACTCCCCAGTGGCGACGGTTGAAATCACCTCGCCGGCATCGGCTGACCGTCACGTCCTCTTGGTTCTGCAAACCAACCAACCCCCTACCGTCACGATGGTTGAGCCGTATCCCGGTCAACGGGTGATGGAAGCCGATTCGCTCCGCGCCTCGGCAACGGTGAGCGATGATTTGGACGAAACCGCTTCCATCGTTCTTTCGTGGAAGGTGTACGATCTGCAAGGAAACGCCGTCTTGCAGGGGGGCAACGAACCCGTGTTCAACATCACCGACCTGCCCGCAGGTTTCTACGTCATCGAGGTGACCGCAACCGACACGCTTGGTCAATCAGCCACCGCCTCCACTGACTTCGAATACACGCAACTGGACACCGATGGTGACTGGTCGAGCACCTGTTCTTCAGAGACGTGGTTTGACCCCGAAACCGGCAAGTCTTGTGGGCCAGACATCTACGATCAGGACGATGATAACGACGGGTACAGCGACAGCAAAGATGCGTTCCCCCTCGACCCTTGCGCACAGGTTGATACCGATGGCGACACACAACCGGACGAGTTGGATTGCCCACTCGGTTACAGCAGTTGGTTGACCGAGGACATGGACGATGACGGCGACGGTGTCCCCGATGTGCTCGAGGGCGTGACCACGGAAGATGAAGACCTCAACGTCAACGCCTTGCTGGTGGTTTTGGCCCTGCTCGTGGTCGTTGTTTTGCTTTTCTTTGCTCGCTTGCGCCGTGGCGGTCCGGGCGATTTGACCGCTCTCGACCAACGGCATCTGTGAGGTTTCTTCGATGGCCGTTGCTCTTCCGTCAGCGGAACACATTGGGCTGGCCGCCGTGGTCACGCTGGCCCTTATCGTGGCGTGGGATGCGTATTGGCTGACGAAACAGCGCAGCGATGTCCCTGAATTGGGTCAACTTTCCAACGGAGGATTCGCCTGGGAAAGTGAGGGTGTTCAGGAAATGGTTCGTCAGTGGGGGAACCTCGGATCGATGGCGGCGATGATGGTGCTTCCGTGGGCGTTGTTGGAGGCCTCGAACACCCCCGTCCTCTATGCCGTGCTTTGGGATGTGTTCCTCGCCCTCCACCTCATTTCCTTGCTCGTTCCCAAACGATACGCCATCACCTCTACGCACTTGTTCGCCGACGGCCAACGTTACGCTTGGGAACGCCTTCGGTTGGCGAAGCGTCAACCAAAGCGGCGGATCATGCTGCTTCGCAACGGCTGGGGTCCGTTCGGTCCACTGCCTCTGGGAGGCGACGCCAATGCATTGCGCGTTGCTCGCGAATACATCAAAGCCATGGAGCAGGCTCGTTTAATGCCCATCAAATCAACCGAATCCGAGTAAACGGCATGCTCATGGGCCCTCCCTGGTAGCGGTGAGCATGGAATGGACACGAAGCGATGACGACGTCTTCGTTCGGTTGGACCCCGGCGAGGAAATTCACGCCTCGCTGCAAGGCTTAGCTGATGAACTCGGTTTTGACGCCGCAGCCATCACCAGCGGCATTGGCCGCACCCGCAACAGCACTTACGGTTACATGGACGACGACCATCGCTACCACCGCGTGACCGTTGAGGGCAGCAGCGAACTGGTCACCCTTCAAGGCAATTTGGCCCGACGGGAGACGGGCGAGGCCTTTACCCACCTTCACGCAACCTTCTCTGACGACGATCTCAAGCCCCATGCAGGTCACATGTTCGCAGCAACCGTTCACGTGGTTGCAGAAATTCACCTCCGCATTTTGAGCCGAGCCATGATGACGCGCTGCCCGCTTGAAAACAGCGAATTCGTGGCTCTCAAGTTCGATTGAACGGCCAGAAAGCGATGCTTCATAGCCCGTCGCACCCCTGTTAAAATCATGGGCGAACCGGGTGCATTCTCTGAGGCAGAAAAGGCGAGAATCGCCTTTCTTGCCGAACGGATTGCTCATCATTCGCACCTCTACTACAACCTCGCTGAACCGGAAATCAGCGATGCTGAATTTGACCGGTTGTGGGACGAACTGAAGGGTCTTGACCCAAACCATCCCCAACTGCGACGGGTGGGTGCGGACGTCCCACCGGGAAGCGTCAAGGTCGACCACCTCTTTCCCATGCGCAGTCTGGACAAGGCAACAACCGACGAGGAACTGTCCCACTTCGTCAACGCCACCACCGGGGGCGCCGTGAGGTTTCTTTCTCAGCCAAAGTTGGACGGCTCAGCTCTTTCGCTTGAATACCGCATGGGACGGCTTGTCCGGGCTGCGACCCGTGGAAGCGGCGAGCGGGGCGAAGACGTGACGCGCAATGCGCTAAAGGTGGCAAATGTTCCCCACCACTTGCCGCATCCTGTCGACGTTCACGTGCGCGGTGAAGTGGTGATGCCGCTCGCGGTTTTTGACCGAAAGTACAGGGAAACATCACCGAACCCGCGCAATCTCGCTGCAGGGGCCTTGCGCCAGAAACACGACGACGGAAAAGCCGATGCTTCCGACCTCGTCTTCCAAGCCTACGACGCAAAAGTGCCCGAAGGTGAACACCGTCACCCCGACAGTCAACCTGTTCCCGAGATGGACAACGACACCGAGATGCTGGCGTGGATGGAGGACCGCTTGGGCATCGTCCCAGCACCCTGGGAGGTTCACGAGGGGGCCACCCCTTCGGAAGCGGCGAAACTTCTGCATGCGTCAACGGTGAACTGGACGGATAAACGAAGCTCATATGCGTTTGAAATCGATGGGGTGGTGTTCAAACTTGACAACCTTGCACAGCGCGAACAATTGGGCATGACCGCCCACCATCCACGATGGGCCTTGGCGTGGAAATTCCCTCCTGAGGAAGCGACGTCGGTTCTCTTGGCGGTTGAATGGCAGACGGGTCGAACGGGGAACATCACGCCCGTTGCTCGGATCGCACCGCAACGCGTGGGCGGGGTGACCGTTGAAAACACCACCTTGCACAACCTCGGCGAAGTGCAACGTCTTGGCGTTCACATCGGCGACAAGGTCCTCATCGTTCGTCGCGGTGACGTTATTCCAAAGATTGAATCCTCACTTGGCCCTGCTGTCTCCGATGACATGAGGGGCAGGTTCCACGCTTCGGGTGAACCGTTTGAAGCCGAGTTGCCTCGGACAAGGGACATTCTGGCACCGGAGGTTTGTCCCGCCTGTCAAGGCGAGATCCAAAGCGAGGGGGCCTTTCTCAAGTGCCTCAACTTGCAATGCGACGCCCGAACCAGCCGGGCCGTGCTTTACTGGTGCCGGGCTCTTGAACTGGACGGCGTTGGTGAAAAATTGGTTGACCAGTTGCTTGAAGCAAACCTCATCGCTTCCTGCGCCGACCTGTATCGGCTTACGCTCAATGACTTGCTCGCTCTGGACCGTATGGGGGAAAAATCCGCAAAAAACGTGCTGTTCGAAGTCGAGAAGGCCCGGTCCATGACGTTGGGGCGCTTTCTTCACGCCCTTGGCCTCCCGGGCATCGGCCCTGAATTGGCGACGTCCATGGCTCGCGTGATGGGGGATGCCCAGGGGTTGCTTGCGTGGTTGGACCGCGCTCACGCTGAGGTGGGGGATGCTGCGTACGGGCCGGTTGACGACGATGATGGCAAACCTCACGGAAACAACGCTGCGTTGCGTGAGGTTCTCGCTCTGGACGGCGTTGGTGAGATCGTCGCCCTCCAATTCCGTGACGGTCTTTCACGCCGACGAGCGTTGCTTGAGGACCTCATCGCACAAGTCACCGTTCTTCCCGAACCGGTGATGACCGAAGGAGGTCCGTTTGAGGGGATGACCTTCTGCGTAACGGGGACCCTTTCTGCCTCACGTAAAGATATCCAGCAGCGGATCATTGATGCGGGAGGAAAAATCGTTGGAAGCGTGTCGGCCAAACTCAGCGTGCTCGTGGCCGGCGAGAAGGCGGGCTCGAAACTGGCCAAGGCCACGGATTTGGGCGTAGCGGTTTGGAGCGAGCAAGACCTGACAGCTTCGCTTGAAAACGGTTCTTTGAACGGCCGCGTCCAAAGCGTCGACGAAAGCCCCGAGGAGCAAACCGTGAACAACGGGCAGCGGTCGCTCAGCGATTATTCGTGAATTCAACCGTAGAGCATGGCGCTGGTCGCTGCTCCAACTTCGCCGCCGGTCGAGGAGTCCAGCAAGGCTTTGAGTTGAGCTTCGAGCATTTCCGCTTCCTCAAGAAGTGGCTCTTCGGGGAGTTCCATCGGCAGCAGCACGTTCAGCCGTTCGATGATGGCCGCTGCAGCACGAGCATCGGGGTATCTTGGATCGGCTTCCACCATGATGGACATGGTCCCGAGCCCACGGCGCGAAGCCTCGCCCAAAATACCGGCGTTCATGCCCCGAATCACACCGCTTTCCAACAAAGGAATGCCCATGTCTTTGAGCATCGTGCGAACCGTTTCGTTGCATCCAATTCCCACCACGTCGATGGCCTCGGTGTCTTCGTATTCAACCATGGGGTCAACGCCGTCCATGTTCGATTTCATCCCTGCCTTTGCAAAGGCGTCAACGACAACGCCGGCGAGCACTTTGTGTTGTTTGGACCACTCAAACAATTCCCAAACGATTTTGTGAACCAAGGTTTCGGGAACGACCATTTCACTCATGAGCAGGATGACTTGGTCGCATCCGTCGATGGTGCAATGGGGTTTACCGGCGTAGGCTCGGATGGGGGGCAAGGGGACGCCTTGCTGAATCAACGCCAGCGCAGGCAGTCGGTCGTCGACCAAACCGCCAACAAATTCCAGTTCAAGGTTGTCAATGAGGTAGTGGGCAACGATGCTTGAGACCATTCCCACGCTGGGGAAACACGCCACGACCATAGCATTCTCGGTCTGAATCTCGGTGTTGATTCGAAGGCTGGGTCCATCCATGGTTACGGCAATCGTCCCTTCCGCTTCAAGACTTCCCCCTTCAAGCCACCAAACCTTCTTCATGCTTAACGCAAAGCCGGAGCCATGGTGAACGGTGAGAGCGAGCCACGGGCGCATCAACTTTCACCTTCAGCGTGGAATCGCTACGAAACCTGCCCCCGAATGTACTGGTTGAGCCGTCAGCGTTTGCCGAGAAAAGCGGGCATGGCGGCCTCGTTGGGCACCGCCGTTCACGCCTCCATTGAAGATTTGCTGAACATGGACCTCGAGGGTCGTGCTGGCGAAGAAAGTGGATGGTTACCGTTGACGGCTGAGGGCTTTCTCAAAACGCGTTGGGAGGAAGAGAAAGCCGTTTTTCTCGCCACGCCGCGCCGCCCTGACTGGAAGGACAGCAAATGGTCCGAGGCCCAGAAGCAACAAAACGGGGGCATCGTCTTGTTGCTCGACCATATCGGGGCCCGGCATGTTCCCCACGAACAGGTGACGGTGGCTCTTTGGCGCCATTTGCAATCGTTGACCATCGCCGTTGAAGGCGAACTCAAAACCAGCGACGGACGGCTCATGGGGCGCTTGGATTTGCTGTTCGCAGACACCGATGAAAATGGCGACCCGGTCGGCTGGTTGGTGGCGGACCTCAAGACCGGAAACGCGCCGACAAAGGGGTTGAAACCCGAAGTCAACCGTCAACTTCGGATGTACAGGGATATTTTGCTTGCGAACAATCCTGGTGCTCCTCCGGTTCGAACGGAAGGTTGGTACACCAAAACCAGCTCAAAATGGTCTGCTGAAGGCGAAAGCGTTCTCGCCGATGCTTACGCTGCTTGGGAAGCCACGAAACCCACGCCGTTGCCGATGGACGCCTCACCCGGCCCGGACACGTGCGGTGGGTTCTGCGACTGGAAAGCATGGTGTCCTCACTGGTGGACATGGCGACAGGCCTCGGGAACCTTGCACCAGGGCGATTTTGCAGATGCGGTGGTCTTGCTCCATCGTTACGAGGCTTCCACCGGCGCTGCGGTGCTGGAATTGTGCGAACCTCTGGATGAATCGGGACGCGCTATCCCGACGGGTCAGCAATGTGCAGCCCGCTTTGACGGGCGGGGAAAAGAAGCCTTGGAGGAGCTCCAAGCCACGGGACATCAAGGTCCGATGTTCCTCGGGTCGGTGATGACCACGAGAGGTACATGGCGCATTGGACCCTGGTGCGATGTCCTGCCGTGGGCGCCGTTCGAGGACGGTGTACCGCACACGCCCCTGCCGAGGGTGATGGACGGGTGACTCAACGTTCGCTCACCCGAGGCGGAGGTGCGATCGAATGGTGTCTATTGCGTCGTTGCACTCAAGGCCGTTTGGCGAAAGCAACCACGCGATGTAACCCGGGTCATGCTCCTGAATTTCAAACAGGGTTCGCCCTCGGTGTCGGCCGAACGAGAGGATGTAATGCTCCCCGTCGATGCGGACCTTTCCCATGCCGTCCAGCGGTTCGAGGTCGTTGAGACCCCGCCCCAGAGCAGAGGCGTCGCTGGCTCCATCCCCGTGAACAGCCCAACGTTCCAATTCCCTGATCGACCTTCGAAATGCGGGCGCATGGTCAACGGACAAGCGCCAAAAGAGCAGCATCGTTGCAGCAGCATCCGCCGCAGCGGTGTGAGCGGCGTCCAAACGAATGCCGTGACGCTGACACAGCGCACCAAGGTTGTGCGGGCGGGGCAGGCGCAAACGTCGCACCAACTCCAGCGTATCCATGATGGCTTTTGGCTCGGGGGCGAGTTTTCCAAGTCGCAGATATTCATTCTTGAGCATCGCGAAGTCGAATTTCCGAACGTTGTGGCCCACCAAGACGGCACCGTCGATGAGAGCAGCCACTTCATCCGCAACTTCAGCGAACTTTGGCCGTCCTTGCACATCTTGGTTGTAGATGCCGTGGATGCGGCTGGCATCCAACGGAATGGAGACAACGGGGTTCACAATGCGTTCCATGTTGACAGCAGTACCGTCTTCGAGGGTTCCAATCAACGCCAATTGGACGATACGGTCGTTGTTTGTGGAGACACCGGTGGTTTCCAAATCGAAGGCCAACACCTTCTCTCCTTGAAAGAGGTCTTGGGCCATGCTTTCTCACCGACCGACACCCTCTTTCAACATCACTCCTAAACCGGATGACGCTTTCCCTTGGGCATGGGCTTGCGAGATTGGTTTCGAAAATCCGGATCGCTTGAGCAAATCGGGGAAGCAGAAAGCAACGAAACGGCTTTGGACGGAGATGGTGAGGTTGAATTTGCCGCTTTGCAAGAGCGTCGAATGAAGGAAGCGATGACGCTTTTGGACGCCTTGGAGGACACCGTTGAGGAAGAAAGGCTCGTCGAAGCTCCGTACGACGCCAGCGAAGCGGATGTTGCAAGCTTGCGGGAAGAAGGGCACGGTATGGACGATGCGTTCACCCACGCCGACGAGGTGGTGATCGAGGACGTGGCCGCTTTGGACGACCCTTACGAGTCGGCGGTGGTTGAAGGGGACCTTCCTCAACCGGTGGTTCTGGAAGGGGACGAAAACCCCGCTTCTGTTTAATCACCCCTCCCGAACCATTAGATAGGGTGGAGGCGGCCAAACTTCCATGTTCGGCGGGGCAAAGCAGGGGCACTTGACCGCCCTCGTTTTGTTGATGCTGACGATGAGCAGCCTGGCCGGTTGTACGGGCGTTCTTGATACGACCGTCGATCCCCGTGCCTCGCTGGAAGCCTATCCGCTTCTCATCCAAGAAGGCGAAATGGTGACCCTCGATGCGCGGGAATCGTCCCCTGTTGAAGGCGTGATCACCTCGTATCAATGGGATTTTGGTGACGGGACAACGGCGGAAACCGTGGTTGGTTTCACTTCCCATACCTACTTGAAATACGGGCAATACACGGTCCGCCTTACGGTGACAAATGACCAAGGCGGAACCGATGATACCATCGCTTCAATCAAGGTTAACGGCGCACCGACCATCAACATCAGCATGCCTACTTCGGTTCGTGCCGGCGATGCTGCGTTGCTTGATGCCTCCAATTCCGCTGACCCCGAAGGGGACGAACTCACCTTTGCTTGGGACTTGAACCTCGCCGAAGACAGCAACGGTGATGGGGACCCAACCAACGATGCAGACGAAACCGCTTCGAGCGTCGTGCTTGACACGTCCGCTTCAGGACTGATGCTCGGCATGCTTCGCGTTGACGATTCGGGTGGAGCCTTTGCTGTGCAGCCGTTCGAAGTCAACGTGACGACGCGGACCTTTCAGGTCGTTTGGGTGACCGAGACCGTCGAGGTGAGTTGGGACGAATACCTCGACCAAGGCGAGACGTGGTCGGGGAACATGACCCCCGGCGAATACGGTCGTGTCATGGGTTACAACGCCGTGCTTGAACTCGAACGCGATGTGGCTCCCCCTCACGACAACTTCACCCTAGCGTTGAACATCATCGAGGAGAATTCCAAACGGACCGTGAACACCGAACCGGGCAATTACACCACGAACGAACCCGCCCGAGCGGAGATGAACGAAGACGGCATGAACCCTCCCGGGGAAGATGGAATGTACACCTCGGACTCGAAGGAGGAGTTGCTCGAACGTCTCTTGGGAACGCGAGAAGCGGCCCGAGGCCAGGGCGTTTGGATATGGTCCGTTCTCGCGAAGCAATCCGACCCTGACGCCCTCATCGGAGAATTGGACCCCGACCCAGGCAACGAATGGAGTTTGACCGTGGAGGTGCTTATCATGCGGCCGAGCCTCACCGAAGTTTCGGTTGCTGATGGCAACCGGTGAAAGCGAAAGGGGTATGAAGCGGGGCGCTTTGGATAGGGGTGGTTACGATGGTGGACACGGTTGAAATCGGGCGCGTCACGCTTCGAGACACGGTTTCTGTTGACCTTTCGGTCTGGATGAACGACCCCGATGATTGGGATTTCCGCCCCGCCTTGCGTTACTCCGGTTCCACGTTGACCGTCGCCTGCGCCATCAAAGGGGATGTTTTGGCCACCGTTGACTTGGACGACGAGCAGGACGAGGCTCTCCACCGGGACCGAGTCGCAGAACTTCGCGTGAAGTTCCAAGTTCACGGCATGCACGGCCGCCTCAACGACATCCATCCGATCATCGCCGACGGGAAGGCCAAGAAATTGGCCACGGCGAATTGGAAAACGACCCAGCCGGTCTCGTTTGAGTGAACCCCCAGCGAATCTTTGATAACGGTTCAATCCGTTTCCATCGTTCATGCCTTCAAGCACGGAACGAGGTCCCCAAAAACAAGCACGCTTTGAACGACTATGCGCTGAAATCCACCGCTTTGTCACGGCCAATCCGGGATGTTCAGCCCAAGCCATCGTGGCGAGTTTAAACCACGATCAAAAACTTCGAAACCACGGCCTTACGCCCCGAAAAGTCGGCTTCTTCATCACCCGAAACCTGCGGCAATCCCTCAACTGGTGGCAGGACCATCGAGCCGGGCGCCGTGTCTACGGGCCCGCTGATGATGCGAACGCCCAAAATTGAATCAACCTCAATCCCCGAGAGCGTGGTGCTCATGTAGGCGCCGGTTGTCCCAGGGGACCATGGAGGAACGGGTCGCTGCCTATTTTGACCTGGACGGGACTTTGCTCAACGCTTCCAGCGAGAAGACCCTCACGGCGCACCTTTCTCGTCGACATCCATGGCGTATCCCTTGGGGCGCACTGGCGTGGACGACGGGTTTCATCACGAATCTGCTGCGCGGACGAGCGGTGTACGATGCCGCCAGAAACCGAGGTCACCTCTCCCTCGCCTCGTGGGACACGCTGACGAATTATGCCGACCATCTGGCCGAGCACCGCTTGAGGAATTGCGTTCCGCAGGAAGCATGGGACCGTCTTGCGTGGCATCGAGACCAAGGCCACCGCCTCGTCTTGGTCACCGCTACGGTTGCGCCCATGGCCGAGGCCATGGGGCGTGTGCTCAACATGGATGCGGTGTACGGTTGTGGGCCAGCGGAACGAAACGGCCGCCTCTCGGGCTCAGAAAAAGGCTGGAGCGTGCCACGTCGCAAGGGAAAGGTCCCCGTCGTTCAAGCCGACGCATTGGAAAACGGCCATGCCCTTTCATCGTGTTACGGGTACGGAAACACCCTTGCTGACGCTTGGTTCATGGAGTTGTGCGGGCATGCTATCGCCGTGAGTCCAGAAGGGTCGTTGCGTCGCCATGCCGAAACGAAAGGCTGGCAAATCGTGGATTGGAATTGAGCCTTCATATACGGTCAAGTGACATAATCAGCATGCACTTGGGAGATTTATTCGGTGACGGTGGTTTCGATGAAGAAGACGAGAACGTTTCCTCCGGCGACGTGCAGTCCGATCGGCGAGAGGCTTTGTTGAACAACATGTTGAGCAAAGCTCGTTCCATCGAGCGGGCAGCCGGCCTCGTCATGAGCATCATGGAGAAAAACCAACAGCGCATGCAACTGGACGACGAGGACCGCCTCGTCATTTTCGGCACCTTGGCCAACTACCGCGTGAGAATGGAAGACTTCCTGCAAAAGTTTGCGAACCCCTTTACCTACAACTCCTTTGATACCGTAGAGGTTCACCCAAAGCAAAGGATGGTGGACGACCCACGGAAGGCATGCGTTCAGGTCCGCGAACAGAAAAACATGCCCGCCTACGACCTCTTCGCTGGGTACATTTTGGGCTTGCTCAATGATGAGGTCACCTGGCTGGAAGAGTCCTTGGGTCCGCTGAGAAACACCTTGATGGACCTTTACGGCCTTGTCCCTTCTCCGCTCACCGCAAGTTTGAGCGCTCACCTCGCTGACAAGTTCGACGGTGAGTTTGATTTTGCTCAAGACACGTTCACCTTTGAAGGGACCAACGGTTGGAAATGGCGCATTGGCTTTGGAAATCCTCTCACACGGGGCTATTCGCTCGCTTACCAAAAGCCACGTCAAACTTGGTGGACCACCATGTTCACCGACCACCTCGAGGAATCCACCGGCCACTACACTCTCTGCGGGTTTTTCGAAGTCGTGGAGCACCTGAGCGAATGCCCAGCCATGCTCAAGACCGCTGGGGATTGGGAGTGCGATCCCATCTTGCTTCGCACCGTGGCAAAGGATTACCCTCCGCTTGCAAAGGTGTTGACTCGCAATGTCTTGGAAAGTTCAGATTACAATCCCCACGAAATCTACACCTTCTACGATGAGCAGGTCTCCGAGTCCCAGGCCGAGACCATCATGCGTCTGGACGAGCAGGTTCGCCACCGTGCTTGGGCTTGAATGGAATGTGGCGGCCCCACCGCGATTCGAACACGGGTTCGAGGCTCCGCAAGCCTCTGTGATATCCAAGCTACACTATAGGGCCGCTTCGCCCCAATCGCCACCCCAATATAAGCGCGAGGGTGACGGACCGTGTCGCAGCACAAGGGTTCATGGGCGAGGTGTGCCTCGCCCAACCATGGTTCTTGAGTTGGAACGCACCGTTGAATTTTCAATGGTGGATCTTGCAAACATTGCCTATTACCCGCGTATTTTCGACCTCGCTCATCGCTTCTTCGAAGCCACCTGGCCGTCCATTTGCGGCCAGACCTACCCTCAGGTGTTGTACGAACGCCGCATCGGGTTCCCCGTTCTCAACGTGGACGCAACCTTCCATCATCCTCTACGTTACGGCGATACCATCACCGCACGCATCACCGTCCCACACATCGGCACCACCTCGTTGGCATGGCGATACCTGTTCTACAACCAAGACGGAACCTTGGTTTGGTCGTCAAGGCAAACCACGGTTTGTGTGGACATGGATTCGATGGACAAACTCCCGCTCCCGGACGACATACGGGCCGGCCTTGAGAAGCATTTTGAAGCGGAGGAAGAGGTTTGAACTCACACGAAACGCTCGCCGTCAGACCCGACCTCCGGGGGCCAAAAAACGTCGCCATCCTCCTTTTCCTCGGCTCGTTGCTTGTGGCCAGCATGGGTTGGCAGGACTGGCAGTTGCACCAAACGGGGTTGTCGGACGAGGAAATCGAAGTCTTTCTGAAAACCCCCAACAATCAGGAAGGCGAGCCAACCACCGTCGAGCAATATCGCGATTTTGAAGACCAAGTTCGTGCGGACAACGGCTATTTCATCCGAAGCGTGTCGCTTTGGGGGGCGGCGTTGGCGTTGTTTATCGGCGCCCCCTTGTTGTACAAATTGCGCCGGCTCGGGGCCCAAATTGCCGTAGCGGGTGCGTTGCTGGGCTTGGTCGGTGGTGTATGGGGAAGCATCATCATCAACCGTTCGGCCGGTACGCATCTCGGTGAAGCCCTCGTGCTGACGTTTGAAATCTGGGTCTATCTTTGTGGAACGGTGATGGGGTTATGCCTCGCCGTAGCAGCCTTGCCGTTGTTGAACGCCAGGGCGCGTTTGGCCTTGCAACCAAAGGTCACCTTGCTTCAGGAAGAGGCTTGAGAGGGCCGCGGCCATTTTTTGGCCAAGGCCTTGCGAAGATCATCATCCATCGTCGCATTCCACCAGTCGCTGCCCTGCCAAATCGCATATTTCCCGCGAATGCCTCGGAGATCTGCACCCTCAAACTGGCAGTTTTTGAAGTTCGAGAGGTTGAGCCGTGCTTTTCGGAGATCTGCTCCTCGAAAATCGGAGTTGTCAAAGGCAGACTTCATCAGATCGGCTTCCACCATCGATGCCCGACGGAAGTCGCAATGGGTGAAGTCGCCTTCCGTTAAGTCGGCCTCGTCAAGAATGGCACGTCGAAACGATGAGCCCGTGTGTCGCCCTTTGCGAAAGATGGCTTTCGCATGATTTTGGTACGAGAGGTCGATGACTTCGGCTTGCTCAGCCGTTGTTTCATCGTCTCGTGGGTCGCCTTGACCCCCGCCGGACATCACCATGGAACCAACTCAGGCGCCGGAGCGCTTGTCAAGATGGGCTTGGCCTTCGGGTGTAAGGATTGCGAATCGGTTTTTGTCCTCTTTTCCATCCGGGACCTCGAGGAAATTCCGTTCCTTCAGGCGGTTGAGGTAGAGAGACAGATTTCCAGGCGGGTCGATACCCGCATCCTCGAAGAGATCGTTCACCACACGGGGGGGGCTGTCTTCAATACCCTCGACGTTTCGCAAATAGTGGATCGCACCGAGCACTTGGTCGGGTTTTCGGTTCAGTGCACAATTCTCAAGGAGCGCTCGGAATGCTGAGCCACGTTCGGGCAGCCCAGCTTCGCGAGCAGCCGTCACAGCGGCTTCAAGGGCTTGTTCCCTTGCTTCGCGGATGCGTTCGAGGAGCACCGTCCAGGTGTGTTCAGCTTTCAGCTGGGCGATTTGCTCGTCAATTTGAATCGATGCACCCTCAAGGTCAATTTCGACATCGCCTGCTTGAACGGTAAACCTCAATCTTCACGCCCTCGTTATCTATTGCATTCCAATCATTGATAACATTATGTTGAGAAAAATGATACATTTCTTGCGAAAAAAAGCATTCAAGAAGGCGAAACCGACAAAAGAGGTGGGCGACCACAAGAACGCAGGGGTTCTCCATGCACCGACGTCAGTTCCTTGGCTTCTTGCTCGTCTTCTTGTTTCTCGCCCCCGCGTGGTCGGTGTTTCTCGCCCAAGCGCAAGGCGGGACCGTCACCACGTTTTCTTCGGGTTCAGCGGAAGAGACCGTGGCCGTTGTTTCGGGTCAGCACGGCGCCGTCGGCTTTGAACTCACACGGAACACCACCGTCACCTCCGCCTCGTTCTTCATCAAACCGGATTCAAGCGGTTCCTCGCCAGGAACCGTTTCGTTGGACATCAACCAGGACGGTTTGCCCGAGTGGGATTTCAATCAGACCGGTTACGGGCATCTGGGGCAACAGAACGAGTTCACCAGCGGGTCGGCAACGGCAACGGTGGGCATTCAACCCGCAAGTCTCAACCAGTCCATGCCTTCTTCGCCTTCGTTTTACGTGCCCAACGGAGCAACGGTTTCCTCTGCCTCAATAGGGGTCAATTTTTCGCCGACGCTTTCGGGAGGCTTCTTTGATACGGGTTTCATTCACGAGTTTGCGGTTGGCGACACCAACGGCGACGGTTTGGACGATGCCGTTCTGTTTTCACAAAACGCCAACGTAAGTTCGCAGACCAACAACACCACATCGTTCACCGTCGGACCGGCGTTTAGGATACTCTCGTACAACTCCACCGTCGGCGTTTCCTTGAGCCCTTGGGAGTCCACGTGCGACAACGTCACGGAAACCTTTGCTGCTGACCTTGACGGCGACGGTTATGACGATGTCATCAACCACGCTTCGAGCGACCGGAAACTTTGCATTCATTTCTTCAACGGCACGAGCGGGGTGTTTGAACCTCAACTCAACGTCAGTCTCTCCGCAGCCATTCGCGACCTGGCGTTCATCGACTTCACTGGCGTTGGAGCAGATCAGATGGTCACGGTGCAAACCAACGGAAAGGTGGCGTATGCCGACTTTGATACTCGCACCAACGGATTCTCCGAGCGAGACTCCGAGACCATCCTCCTCCAAGGAACGCAGACGGCTGCCAACCTCAACTTCCTGCTGGTCGACCATTTCAACGGTGGCGGGAACCTCCCCGTGATGATCGCCGTCGACGTCAACAACGATGGCACCGAGGTGTTCTACTCGAGCAACAGCCTCGTCGTCGGAACGAGCAGCATTTCCGGAATTTCATCCGATGCCATCGTCGGCGACCTTGACGGTGACGGGGATTTGGACATTCTTGCATCTCGATCAGCCGGACACCGCTCCATCACGAAAACCATGGCCGGCGGCTGGAGCGGAGACAACCACAACATCGTGGTCAGTCTGACCAACGCCACCGTTTTGAACCACGACTTGATTGGCGGTGTGTCTTTGTTGCAGCCCAACATGGGCAACCCAGACGGCAACACGACAACCCTTGACGGAAACCTCACTGTCAGAAACATCTCGACGGGTGGATGGGGGAACAACCAGTACACCAACCGCGTCAGCCAATTCACCGCCAGCGTCCTTGAGCCTTGGACGGTTCCTCGTGCGGTGTTCTTGGGTGACCTTGACGGCGACGGCATCATGGAGCACATCGTGCTCGCCGGCGAAGGTAATCAAGAAGGGGTGTTCGTATCGGCCTACCATCGTGTGGGCTACGATGTTGACCAGAACGGGCAAGCCGATGTCGAAGCCCTTGGCTACGCCGGAAACGGAGGCAACGGGCTCCAACCGCTCGTTGTTGTGGACACCTCTGGCTCGTGGACGGATTCGCTGAACGCTATCCTGCCAGGATTGAACTACACCTCCGATGCCTACGGCATTGAAATGACGGAAGTGAACATGACCATGCAAGCGATTACAGCGGGCACGTTTGGTTTCTCCTCCCTCGATGTGGTTTACCTCGCGAGCTTCCTTGTCAACACAAACCCTCACGTGACGAGCAACCTCAGCAATGCACTCAATCAAAAAATGACCGCAGGCAGTGGAACACTTCCCGTTCCGTTTACGTTCACGACCTCGCAAGACGGAAGTTTTGTCCTCCACGACCCAACGGTCGTCTATCAAGCCGGCGCGCCGAACATCGCGCTTCCCCCAACCCCTGTCCTGAGCCTTACCGATCTTCAACCCGACCGGGTTGTCATTGGGTGGCAGAACCTCACCGAGTTTGGTGATGATGTGTTGAATTTCATGGTGTACCGTGAGACTACGGGTCAAACCCCAGACATCACCCAGCCAGCCTACGCTTCCTCGGTGGCGAACAGCACCATCGATGTCAGTGTTCAACCCGGGGATGCTTGGACCTATTGGGTCCGAAGCGTCCACGATTTCGGCGTGACGAGCAACCTTTCCCTCCCGCTCGAGGTCGTTGTTCCCTATCCCTTGCCGAAATCGTTCGTGCCGAATGTTGCCGCCAGCGATGCTCTTAGCGATACGGGCGGCGTGATGAGCATCACGTGGGGCCAAGGCGATGCGTCAATTGTTGAGCATCGAATTTACATCTCCCCGACCAACTTCTCCTCCATCCAAGGGATAAATGCAGCAGCGACGACGAACGGAACCACCTACGAACTCCAAGTCGCGCAGGACGGGTCAGGACAAGACCTCACCGACGGTTCACCGTACTACGTCGCCGTGGTCGGTTTCGACCAGTACGGAAATGCCTCGATGAACGTTACGGCCTTGGGGCCGGTCTACACGCGAAACAACACCGCTTTGGAAACAAGCCTCGAGGTGAGTTACACGTCGTTTGCCGACGAGGCCCCTGTCAACCGTTTGTTGGTCGCCCGTAGCGAAAGCCTTCTGGTCGAGGCGTACTTGCATCATGATGGCTTGGGGCTTCCCAATCAAACCCTCGTGCTGAATGTGGGGGGGGCATCGGGACAATTCAACGCCTCAATGCTCACCAACGCCACCGGTCATGCGACCCTCGATCTTGCAAAATTCTCGGACTTGGGCCCCATCGCCGCTGTTGGCCAGATGGAACTGAAGGTCGTGTTCGCAGGATACGACCAAGACCCGAGCCAACAACCGCTGGCGGCTTCTTCCAATACGACGGAGGCCTACGGGACGATCCCGCTCATCATTTCGGGCCCAAGCGTAATCGAACTCGATGATGACGAAAAGTTCTCCACGGTGTTTTCCGTGACGACTCCAGACATCACCCAACAGACCGCACTTGCCAACGCTGAAGCCTATTGGGAAGCCCTGACCGATGACGGTTTGACGGCAAGCTCCGGGATGGCGGAGGTGAGAGGCAACGAGATGTCCATCGCCGGATTGGGAGCCTATGACGGCACGCTGACTCTTTTCTTTGACAGCGAAGCACCCGATTACCACGTTGACGGTATGCGGGTCACCTATGCTTTCGAGGCTGCACCGTTTGTTGAAGGAAACACGACCAACACCACGAACGAGACCAACACCACGAACGAGCCGCCCTTCCCCGACGTCACGCTCCCCGCTACTGTTGAATGCGGGACGGCTACCTATGAATGGGACAGCAACGCTACGGATGTTCTCATCACGTGTACGGTTTCAAATCCGAACCCCTTCGACGTGATGGTTACACTTGCATGGAAGGTCATACCGGGCACGCCACCCGCTATTGAACTGGTGCACAACGAAGCAGATGGCAATACGCCATCGCTCACTGCAGAGGCCAACGGTACAGTTGACCTTACGTTCTCATTGGTCCGAAACGGCCCAACAGAAGGCATGTTCCCGGGTCTGCAGGGTGAAGGCTACATCGTCTATCTCTCCTGCCTTGACTTCGGCGACAACGCTTGTGACACCATGACAGAACCGGTGGCATCCACGGAGGGAGAAATTGTATGGACGCTCGGTGAGATGCCGACGGTGGACGGGAATGACCTCAGGCCACCTCAAGACGAAGCCTCGAGCACGATGACTCCGGTCGTGGTCGGCTTGGGAGTATTCATTGCCGTTTTGGCCGTTGTCGGTGGCGTTCTGTACATGCGAAGCAACCGAGATGATTTGCTTGACGACGAGGACGATGAGGACTACTACGGCATGGCGATGGAAGAGGCACCCACCAGCCGAGCCGAGAGTGTTTCCAGTGTCGATCTTGCCTCCGTAAAACCCCTTGAAGAATTAAAAGAAGAAGGCAAGGACCTCCATGAAGCTGCACCGGAGGGACTGGCCAGTTCACCGACCCTCGGAAGCCGTGCTGATGCGTTTGAATTTGGTGCAACCGCTGAGGACCTCATATCCTCCGAAACCGAACACGCTGAGGTCGAAGAAGGACACGAAGAAGCCGAAAGCGACGGCATCACCGTCGATGGAAACGGTACGGAGTGGTGGGAGGATGAAGACGGCGTTTGGTGGTACCGCGAAGAAGGCTGGGACGACTGGGCGGTTTGGGAAGAATGAATGCGCCGTGAGCCTTTTCATGGGTCAGCGGTTGGCCTGCTACTGGAGGGGCTGAAATGGATGCGAACCTGCAAGCCTACGCTTTGGTCTTGCACCAAGACGCCGACCCTCGGACCGGGGGCGTGGCCATTTGCGGCTTTACCACGGCGGGCATGGTTGGCGTTATCGCCACGTCCCACATCATCAAAACGCTGGGCTTGAATCAACTCGGCACGGTCATGCACAAGGACTTTCCAGCCGTGGCCCTCATTCACAACGAAGTTCCCAAACACCCCGTCCGCGTGTACCAGGGCGAAGGCGTTGGTGTGTTTACTTCCGAGATACAGTTTGGGAACGAGACCGACATCATGTTCGCCTCGACGGTGCTTGAATGGTTCACCAAGGGCGGATTTGACCGGCTGATCATCATCGACGGCTTGACGCGTCCTGAAAAGGAATTGAGCAACGGGGAACTGTTTGGCGTGGGGTCGATTCCGGTCGCACGAGAGCGTTTGAAAGGGCTTGACATCGAACCCATTCAGCAAGGTGTTGTTGCGGGCATCACGGGGTTCTTGCTCGGCGAAGGCGACCGTCTCGGCATCGACATCACTGCTCTTCTCTCCGAGGCCAGTCCGATGTATCCTGATGCCCGTGCAGCCGCATTGGCGGTTGAAGCGGTGAGCGATTTGACCGGTCTCGACATTCCACTCACGGAGTTGCTCGAAAACGCCCGCTCCATCGAAGACTCCGTTCGCGACATCATCGAAAGCGCTTCGCAGCTGTTGCCTGCTCCCGAGGACGAGAACATTACCGATATCGACCCGTCGTTCGGCTGACGGTGAGGTCGAAATCAGCCGTGAATGAGGGAACATCGTGGGAAAAAGAATCGGCTTGAAATGGCGCCTTACCGACACCAAACCACAACACGACAAGGTCGTTCTCATCACCGGCTCCAACTCCGGCATCGGGTTGGAGATGGCAAAGGAATTCGCTGGAAAAGGGGCTGAGGTCGTTCTTGCATGCCGCAACCAAGCGAAAGCCGCTGATGCAACCTCCCGAATCAAGGCTCAATATCCTGAAGCAAATGTCCGAACCCTGGACCTCGACCTTGCAGATTTGAATTCGGTGAAACAAGCAGCCACTGCCTTCATGGCGAGTGCACCCCATCTCGACATCCTCATCAACAATGCTGGGGTGATGATCCCACCAAGAGGCACCACGGCAGACGGCTTTGAATTGCAGGTTGGCACCAACCACTTGGGGCATTTTGCGTTCACCGCCCATCTCTTGCCTCATTTGGAAAAGGCAGACGAGCCCCGAATTGTGACGGTTTCAAGCATTGCCCACACCATGGGTCGCCTGGATCTCGAGAACATGCACGGGGAAGGAAAACGCTACGACAAGTGGGGGCAGTACGGTCGCAGCAAATTAGCGAACTTGATGTTCGGTTTGGAATTGTCTCGCCGACTGAAGGCAGCAGGATCCCGGGTTGTCTCGATTTGCAGCCATCCCGGTTATGCCAACACTTCGCTTCAACGTCACTCGTTGATATGGCGCATGCTCAACAACGTGGCGCTCTCACCCCAGCGGGGTGCAGCCCCCACCCTGTACGCTGCTACCGAACCCGATGCGCTGCTCCATCCCTATTGGGGTCCGGTGGGGCCGCTTGAAGCGTGGGGCTGGACTGGCAAAGCGAACATCAGTTCACGGGCGACCAACGAAGAGGATGCAAAACAACTCTGGTCATGGTCCGAAGAACAGGTTGGCTTTGCGTTTGACGTACCTTCGAGCCTCGGTCAAAGCTGACAGCGCTCGCGTACACATTGCACCACGACATCGTGCGGTGCGTCGGTCACCACGAAGGGGTCGATGTCAGGGAGGCGAGCGGCGCTGTAGCCGGCTTCTCTGATCGCCTCAAACAAGGCTTCCATCTTTGGTGCCTGTCCGGTACCCGCCATGTTGGGAAGGTCGTCCATGTGATACAACACGTGGTCCTTCCCCATCAGGACCGCCGCTTCCGAAATGTAACGTACGCTGCGGCGCAGCTCTCTTGCTGCATACTCGCTGTCACTTTCTTCCCAGATCAAGCCGCGTTCTTTGGCGGCGTTCAGCTCCTCTGTTGAAGGGCTGCAAACGGCCAATACCCGCTCTTCAGTCATACGCCCGGCGATTTGCGCATTCCATAGCGGGCCGACCCAAAGCGGGCCGCTCCCCCGCTCGACCTCTTCCGGTGTGGGGTGCTGAATGAAGCGGTAGGTTCCGTCTTCATCACGAATGCGCCAGCCAATGGAATCGAGCACGGTTGATGCGTCTTCTCGGCTGCGTCGCACCTTCACGCTGAGTCGGACATGGTGTCCGTCAAACAAGGCCAGGACCGGCTCCACCGCCCTGTCATGCCGTGCTGCTGTTGTGGCCACCAGCCCAAGCAAAACGCGAACAGCATCGTCATGAGCATAACTGTCCACAATCCCCTTTGCACCGTAGCGGCGAAATTGGGAGCCCTGACTGGACCCCGTCAGTGCAGCCGTGTCGGTGGCCGTGACTTCCAAAAAGCCGATGCGGGCGAGGCCCTGAATGGCCGCGTCAAGGAAGTTCACGGGCGACCCAAAGGGGTCCAAATCCACCCATTGATACCCGGCTTCAAGAAGCGTCACTCGGGCGTCGTTTTGCATCGTGTAGATACCGTTGTTCATCTCTCCCGTGCCCGGTCGTTGGTATCGGTCGTCCTCGGGGTCGTGGTCGACAGATTTTGCTGGAGGGTAAGCGTGGTGGGACCGTTTTAACCAATCCAAGGCGAAGACGTCGAGGTCGTTGGCCGTGATGCGCAACCGGTTCTGATGGGCCTCGGGAATTTCGTTTCGCCACCGTCGAACACGTACGCCCGTTGCGCACAAGGCATCGAGGGCGCGAAGAGGTTGATCGGGTTTGATGAGCCAATCGTGCTCGAGGGCATCTGCCATCAGCAGAACCGAACGGGTTCGGGCGGGCGCCATCGCCGGGTTGAGGAAGCCGGCCCCGGTTCGTTTTGCGGGGCCTCTGGGCATGTGTGTGGGGCGCTCTTGATCGTGCCGTAAATGGACCAAGGTCTTGCCCTCCAGCCACAAATGGCCGGGGGCAACTTCGGGGGTCTCCGCTTCGTCCACGAAGCGACGATGGGCCCCTCCCTCATGACCGCACCGATGTTTTTGGCCTCAGTAATGCGTGAATTCAACACCTTCCAGTGCATGCTTGACACGGTGACCGTCATCGGTGACATGGCCAACGATGGCCACTCCCGTCATGCGTTCTTGAAGCCAAGCCAACACGTCTTTTGCCTCGTTGGCCGCCACGGCGAGCACCATACCCATTCCCATGTTGAAGGTGCGGTACATCTCTCGGTCTTCGACACCTCCTGCATGCTGCAACCAGGTGAATTCCGGCAAAACTGGGAGGGGACTGTGAATGTCCCATCCCAATGAAGGATGAAGCCGTAGGAGGTTGGACAAACCGCCGCCCGTGATGTGGCAGATGCCGTGAATGGAGGTGATGGTGAACGGAGCGCCTCCGCGGGCTGCTTGAAGCAAATCCACCACCGGGTCGCAGTAAATTCGCGTGGGGTTCAGCACCACTTCACCCAACGTCGGCTTACCGTCTTTCCATCGAACCAGTTCTCGGTTGGGGTGGGTGGCGTCAAAGGGTGCAGGCTGGGTGTAATCGCTTCCCGTGTGTTCAACGATTCGGCGAACCAAGGAATAGCCATTGGAGTGGATGCCCGATGACGGGAGGCCGATGAGCACGTCCCCTTCAGCGAGGTGTTCACCCGTGATGGCTTCACCTTTGGGCAACCAGCCAAGGGCGGTGCCGGAGAGGTCGAGTTCCGTGACGATACCGGGTAAGGACGCCGTTTCTCCCCCCGCAAGGGTCACACGAGCCTGACGACAGGCTTCGGCAAGGGACGCACCGAGGGCAGCGTGCACGGCGGGGTCGGGTTTTGGAACGGCGACGTAATCAACGAAGGCGATGGGTTCAGCGCCCACGCAAAGGAGGTCATTGACGTTCATCGCCATGCAGTCAATACCAACGCCACTCCATTGTTTGAGCGAGGTGGCGATCTGCAACTTGCTCCCAACACCGTCGGTTGCAAGGGCGAGCAAGTTGTCTCCGAACTCGATGAGGCCACCGAAGCCACCGGGCAAATCCACGGGGGCGCCGGGTGTGCCTGGACGACGAACGCTGGAGGACAATGCCCCGATGAGGGAGGCGACTGCCGAGCCCTCCAAGTCAATGTCAACCCCTGCGCTGGCGTAGTCCATCGACTTGCTCATGGATGTGGCCACACCAAGCCGTCTCATGAAGAAACCGCTCTATGAGGACGCGTTTCGCAAGCGGTCCGAGAGCGGCAAAAGGTGGGGCAAGCTGGCGTGAAGCCGATGCCCATCAACAACCTCCTCAACGTGAACGCCCGGGTTCTTTGCGGCAGCGAGCAGGCTGTTTTTGAGGGGAACAACATCGTCCTCGGTGCCGTGTAAAATCACCGTTGGGTGCGGTAAATCCGGCCAAGCCAACGGACGGCAGGCTTCGACAAACGACCAAGGAAGCACAATTTCCTCGTCCCAACCCGGCGGGTGAAATGCATGCGTCCCGTTGGTTTCCCACGCTTGCATCCCCGCTCCCCCCAGCGTCGCAGATACGAGCTCTGGATACCCAAATGCGGGGGCGAGCAAGAGGAGGCGAAGGTCGAGGTCGGGGCGTTGAGCAGCCGCGTTTGCGGTCGCCAAACCACCGAAGGAGGAGCCGATGAGCAGGTCAAACGGCCCTTCGTTGTCGATGGTTTCCAAGACGGCCTTTGTCTGACTCGCTTGGTCCCAGCCAAACTTCCGCATGTCGATGGCCACCACATCCCAGCCCTGGCTTCGCATCCACGCAGCCTTGCTGCTGTCGGGGCCGCTCCAAAGGCCGTGCGCAAAGGTCACTTTCATGGAATGACCTGCGGTTGACACTACATGGACTCTTTCGTTTGGCGAGGTTCCACTCGTCATCGGTTTTCGGAGATAAGCGAGGCTTGAGCATCCATTATTCTCCAGTGGAAATCAAGGGGTCCACTTTGAGGTCAAGAAGCATTAAATGGCGTCGCCAATGTTGTTCAACGCCCGGCGGTTCTCATCATGGTAGCGATTCAGGAGTTTGACCTTCCAGCGAGATGGACCTCGCTGCTGCAGGACAAATACTCCGAAGCCATTCACAACCTGTCAAAGTTGTGGCCTGACACGGAATCGCTCGATGTCTCTTATCGGGAGGTGGAAGGTTACGACCACGAGTTCGCCCAAGACATCCTCGCCAAACCCGATTTGCACTTCGATGCGGCCAACGATGCGCTTCAACAATTCATGCTTGATATCGGTGCAGGCAGCATCCTTCCCTTTGTCCGAATCGTTCACCTTCCTCCTGACCAAGTCCGTACGGTTTCCCAACTTCGGGCTGGTGACATCGATCGTCTCATCGCCATCGACGCCGTGACCACGAAAATCTCAGGCGTTCGCCCTCGCCTCTACACGGCCGTGTTTGAGTGCGTTGCGTGCGGTCACGTGATGGAGATCAAACAACCCAACGAGCAGGAACTTATCGAGCCTCTCGAATGCTCGCAGATTGAAGGCGGCTGTGGCCGTCCGAAGCGGCAGACCCGCTTCCTTCTTCATCAACAATCCTCGCACCTTATCAACTCACAGTTCATCGAACTTCAAGAGCTCCCCGAGCAAATGAAAGGCGGCATCCAACCCGAGCGTATTGTTTGCATCGCCGAGCAAGATTTGGCAGGACGTTTGAACCCAGGCGACCGGGTCAAAGCCAACGGTGTGCTGTTCATTCGGTCTCAGCGCAAGGGTGGAAAAGACACGCCAGTCTTCGACATCTTCCTCCGCATTCACTCGCTTGAACGGCAAAACATTCCCCTTGAGGAAATCGTCATCACCGAGGAAGAGGAGACGGAGATCAAAACCATCGCACGAGACCCGGAAGTCTACGATATGCTCATTCGAAGCATCGCCCCCTCGATTTTCGGGATGGAGCGGGTCAAGGAATCGTTGATGTTGCAACTCTTCGGCGGCGAGGCGCAAGTCAATGAAGACGGCACTCGGAACCGGGGCGACATCCATATCTTGCTCATGGGCGACCCCGGAGTCGCGAAATCCCAACTCTTGCACTACATGTCCACCATTTCACCCCGGGGACGTTTCACTTCTGGGAAATCCGCTTCTGCAGCGGGGTTGACCGCCGCAGCCGTACAAGATGCTGCCGCTGACGGTCGATGGACGCTTGAAGCGGGTGCCTTGGTGCTGGCGGACCTCGGGCTGGCGGCCATTGACGAGTTTGACAAAATGAACAATGCTGACCGGTCGAGCATGCACGAAGCGATGGAACAGCAAACCATCTCCATCTCTAAAGCGGGCATCAACGCCAGTTTGCGTACTCGATGCGCTGTTCTTGCGGCCGCGAACCCCACCAGTGGACGGTTCCAGCCGGTCAGCGATGTTCCGTTCACGGGACAAATCAACCTCGCCCCGCCGCTTATCTCTCGTTTTGACATCATCTGGCTGCTGACGGACACGCCCGACGAAACCAGCGACGAAAAAATTGCACAGCACATCATCAACACCCGTGTCGAGGGAAGCAGCGAACTGTTGGTGAGCGAGGGGACCATCCCCGATCCTTCACGGGCTTCAGCAGCCAAGAAATCCATCACCACGAAAGACGGGAAGTACACGCATCTTTCGCGTGATGTTCTTCGCAAGTACGTGGCCTTCTCCAAGCGAAATTTCCATCCAAAACTCAACGATGAGGCCCGGGAAAAAATCGTCGCCTATTACGTCGCTACCCGAAAGAAAGGCGGGGACTCGCTCGATAGCGTCGCCATCACGGCCCGTTCACTTGAGGCGCTGTCTCGCCTCGCAGAGGCAAGTGCACGAATTCGCTTGACCGACATCGCTACGGTGGCAGATGCCGATCGTGCCATCCGCTTGACCGAGACCTGGCGTCACGAGTTGATGGGCGAAAACTTCGATTTGACAACCATTGAATCCGGGAAGAAAGGCACCGTTCGCAACCAAGAGAAGTTCATCCTCGACACGGTGTCCTTGCTCCAAAACGAGAGCGGAAACCATGCCGACTTGTTGGCGGTCCTCAATGAGGCAGAGCGGCGAGACATCCCTCGGGCAAAAGCAGAGGACATCATCGACAAGCTGTGCCGTGACGGCCGCATGATGCGTCCGGGTGGTTACGAGACACTTCAAGTCGTTTAATCCTCAATCAAGCGAGGTGCTCATGAAGGGTGAGCCCGTCCCCGTCTCATGGCCGATGAACCCAAAGGCGATGTTCAGCGGGCGGAAAGTTTGATTCCATCCGAATTGGGCTTCATGTGCGGCATTGAGGTGCATCAGCAACTTGCAACAGGCAAACTTCATTCGCGTCAAAGCGGCGAACTGTACGACATCACCGTCGACACCCTTCCAGAGGATTGGCCCCGGTACGAGCGGCGCCTGCGAGCCTCCCGAGGTGAAGGTGGAGCCATCGACGTCGCAGCGAGGTTCGAATCCAAGCGCAACCGCAGCTTTGTGTACGTTCAATCGCCCAACGCCGGCCTCATTGAACTGGACGAAGCACCTCCACTGGCTCTGGATGAGGACGCCGTTGAAATTTCTCTCACCGTTTCCGCTCTGCTCAAGGCTCACCCGGTCTCGCTGATTCAGACCATGCGAAAGACCGTCGTGGACGGTTCGAACACCAGCGGGTTTCAGCGAACGTCCTTGATCGCAACCGACGGGGTTCTGTCAACCGAGGAGGGGGATGTCGGCATCGATGTGGTCTGTCTCGAGGAGGACAGTGCGCGAAAATTGGACACGATCGACCTTTCAAACGGACAACAAGTGCTCTACAACCTCGACCGGCTTGGTCTCCCTCTGATCGAAATCGCGACTTCGCCCGACATCGTCTCTCCCGACCATGCAAAAACCACGGCCAAGGCCTTGGGTCGGGTGCTTCGGCAAACCCGTCGCGTTCGTCGTGGCTTGGGCAGCATTCGTCAGGACCTCAACGTCTCCATTGCTGCAGGTGATCGAGTGGAGATCAAAGGGTGTCAAGACTTGGGATGGATACCTCGCATTGTCCGGTTGGAAATGGCTCGGCAACTGCATTTTTACCGGTTGGCAAACGACTTGCGGGCCTCGCTTGGCCTGCCCCCGCTACCACCCAATCGCAACGACGACGAGGAGGCGTTGGAGGCGGCGGTGGCCCGAAAGGTGAGCGAATGCATGCCCCTTGCCCTCCACGATGTCACGAACGTCTTCGAAGGCACCGAATCGGGCATGGTTCGGGACGCTCTCGCACAAGGTTCGGTCATGATGGCTTTGCCGTTGCCCGGTCTGTTGGGGAAACTCGGTCAGAAAGCCCTCGACAACGAAGGCGCGCAGCTGCCCCGCCTCGGTAGAGAACTGGCAGGGGCAGCTAAACTCGCTGGTGTCAAGGGCATCTTCCATGCCGATGAGCTTCCCTCCTACGGGATTGAGGAAGACGAAGTCAATCGTGTTCGGGCAGGTCTTGAGCTTGGTTCAGAGGACGCCTTTGTGCTGTGTTGCGCACCTGCTTGGCAGGCGCGTCTTGCGCTTGAGGCCGTTTTGACACGCGCCCGCCTCGCTTGGCATCGCACGCCGCAGGAAGTCCGAAACGTGGTCGTCAAGAAAGGTGCACCTGAAGACGGCACCACCTCGCCGATGCGCCCTTTGCCGGGACGCTCTCGAATGTACCCTGAAACCGACGTCCCACCGCAAGTGCTCAATGCAACGCAATGGGAGCATGTCCTCGAATCGTTGCCGATGTCGGACGACAAGCGAACTGAGCGACTTGGAACTTATTCCGTCTCCGCAGACCAAGCCGAGCAGTTGCTCGCGCGTGAGTTGGACGATGCTTTTTGCGAGCACGCTGCTTCCTTGCCCGCAAAGGCATGGGCGGCGCTGCTGCTGACCCACGATGAAGAACCGCCGGTCTTGCTCGCCAATGTTCTGCGCCTCAAAGAAGACGGGCACCTTGCTCGGGACCACATCGACCGGGTCGTTGAACATCATTCGGGCCAGTCGGCCTCCCTCGCCACCCTGTCCGCTTATTGCGATGCGCATAACCTGGCCCCTGCTGACGTTGGTGGTTTGGCCGATGTGATCAACGCCATCGTCGCTGACAGGCTCGACTTCGTCAAAGAACGAGGTATGGGCGCCATGGGACCCTTGATGGGCGTGGTGATGCAGGCTGCTGGTGGCGCTGACGGCAAAGAGGTCAGCGCCCTGTTGAAGGCCGCTATCCAAGCAGCGATGGAGTGAGCACAGCATGCGGGTCGCCTCGTTGGCCCTCACGATGTTTTGCCTGCTCCTTTTGTTGCCTGTCGCTCAAACCGCTTCTCCGGCTTGGACATTGGATGTCGGCCCGGGTTACATCACGACTGCACCGGTTGTTGATGATGACCGCGTCTACGTGAGAACCTCCGGTTTTTGGACGGACGAAGAGCGTCCAGAGGTGCTTGCCGTGAGTCATACGGGAATTGTTGAATGGAGGTACGGCAACCCCAACGCCACCCAACACGACATGACGCCGCTCGTGCTTCTACCGTCCGGAGAGGGGGTTTGCGGCAGTTGGCCGGAACTCTTGATGGTCGGATGGACGGACGGGACCTTTCAAGCGCTGGAGCGAAACTCCGGTCGTGTGCTTTGGTCGGTTGAGACTTGGGTCGATGTCTGGGGGATCACCGGAGCGCCGGCAGTGGACGGGGATCACATCGTGGTTCCTCTCCGCCAAGGCGTGGGCAGGTATTGTTTGGCGGACGGTACGGTTGATTTTGAGGCCCAGACGGGTTTGGGCTGGCGAAACGGGGTTGCTGTCACCGAGGACGGGTTCTGGCTGGGAGACGAGTCTGGCCGACTTTGGTCGGTGAATCGGAACGGCACCGCAGAACATGTTACGACGTTAGCGGGTGCATTGCGTCATGCTCCTGTCCTCGTAGACGAACGCTTGCTGCTTCACGTTCAAACGCTTGATGGCTCGTTGCTGGTGGCCTACAACCGCAGCAGCGGAGGTTTGGAGGACGTAGCCGCCTTGGGCCCCTCGCCTGCCCTCCCGCTCTCAACGGAAAGCGGGGGGGTCTTCGCCGATAGCGGTGGGATCACTTCGGTGAAATGTGAACCTCGGTGTGCGATCGTTTCGTCGTTGCCGGGTCCCGTGAACGGAGAAATGGCTTGGACCGCTTCGACGGTTTTCCACGCACCGGTTAACGCACCAGGACAGGGTTGGATGACGGTGCGCGTTGAGGAGGGGGGAGCGCTCGTTTTGGAGTCCCCCGTGAACACCAGTTTTGACGGGTACGGAACATCCGCCCCCGCTGCGTTCAACGGGCGCCTCTATTTAGGAAACGATGCGGGGGTACTTCTCGCTCTTGATGGCGAAATGCCCACGCAACGAGTGGCCGAAAACACCGACACCGCGCTCTTCCCCCTCCTCAGCCTTCTCTTGGCTTTCTCGGGCGTCGCTTTCTTGGCTTCAAGAGGCGAACTCATGTGGGCATGGCGTTGCCTTTCGCTGACTTTCCTCATTCTCTCTGTCGCCATGCTTCCTGCGTTGGGGGCCTCGTGGTCCGAACGTTTGACTTCTGCCTCAGAAACGACGCAGGACGATGCATGGGATTCGACCTGGCCCGAGGCTTGGCTCGGAACACAAGTTGTTGTCTTCACGCTTCCAGAAGGAACCCTCGTGGCGGGCGGATTGGTGGGGCACACCACGGTGCTTGAAGCCACGCAAGCGGCCGCCGAGGAATTGGGGATTTCTTTGAAGTTGGATGACACCGCCATCGGGACGTATCTCGTCTCCATCAACGGCACGTCGGCTTCGGGTTGGGAATACACGCAGAACGGTGAACGTGGAACATTGGCCGTTGACGAGGCCCCGATGAAAAGCGACGAAGTTTTGGTCTGGCGGCTTGCTTGAGGGAGGCAAGCCTCAAGGGGGCGCCCCTCTTCGCAGGGTTCATGTTCCAAGCCATGGGTGTGCACGGGCCTGAACTCACGCCACTTGCGCATGTTCTCTTGAACACGCTCATGGTCGGGGCGGCCTTTGTTTTCCTGTTCTCTGGTCGTCGAAGTCACCGACTCACCCTTGCAGCCCTGGCCACCCTCGTGTTATCGGTGGCTGCACTTCGTGTGATGATGCAACCGTTCCCCAATGTTCAACCGGTGACGGTGGCCGCTCTTCTCGTTGGTGCTCACTTTGGTGCACGGCGCGGTGCAGCGTTTGCCGTTCTCGTTGCGTTGCTCTCAAACATGCTCATCGGCGACGGTTGGTGGACGCTCTTCCAAGCAGCGGGCTGGGCGAGCGCCGCCGTTCTTGGGTCCCGTTTCCTCGCCGCTGATGCGGAAACTCTTGACATGAAACGTCTGTGCTGCGTCGCAGTTATCTCGGCCTTCCTCTTCGGATTCATCTCCACGCTCTCCTTGATCGACGGCAGCTTTTCTGCGTCGGGCTTTGCCCTTTTCCTCCTTCACGGGTTGCCGTTCGACGCTGTCCATGCTCTGGGGAACCTCGTCTTCGCCGTGTGGTTTGGTCCGTCACTCCACGGTTTCCTCCGTGGGTTGACGACCGTTGCGGACGACGTTCAACATGTGGGTGATGTTCATGTCGTCCATGGGTGATGCTCCCAGCATGGCGCTGATCGTCCGTCTTGACCTTGGTCTCAGCACCGGAAAAACAGCAGCGCAATGCGCTCATGCTGCTGTTGATGTCGTGCAACGAGCACGACGGTCTCGTATGCTGGAACGGTGGTGGGCTGGAGGTGCACGAAAAATTGTCTTGGGCGTCGAGAACGAAGCCGCTCTTCACGAACTCGCCGCCGGCGTTCCTGAGGGTTGCTACGCTTCGGTGGTCCGTGACGCGGGCCACACGGAAGTACCTGCGGGGACGGTGACGGTCTTGGGCATGCTGGGTCCCCGACGAAGCATGGACGTGCTGTTGGGCCATCTGGAAACCTTGTGAGGGGTGCACCATGGGTCTTCGCTCCTTTTTGCACCGCATCACGGCGCCAAAACCCGTCCTCGCCCCGGTGGGCGCCGATGTCAAACTCGTTTGCGTTGTGAACCAAGCTCTCAAAATGGGAAAAGGGAAAGTGGCTGCACAGGTGGGTCATGCTTCGGTGGAAGCCTTTCTGCGAGCAGGTGCAAGCCATCCTGCTCATGTTGAGGCTTGGTTGGCAGCCGGGCAGAAGAAAATCTGCGTGAAGGTTCCGGATGAAACGCATTTTCGAGCCTTGGTTGAAGCCGCTTCGGCACAGGGCGTTCCGGCGCGTATCGTCAAAGACGCCGGGCATACGCAAATCCCGAAGGGGTCGTCTACCGTTTTGGCTTTGGGTCCGTTCGATGCAGAAGTGTTGGATTCCATCACCGGTGATTTGAAATTGCTTTGACACGGCTTTCATGAAGGAGAGTCCCGAGGCTTCAGCATGCGCGAACACCCCTCAACCCGTGTTGATTTCCGCTCCGATACGGTCACGCAACCGACGGCAGCCATGCGGAAAACGATGGCTGTAGCCCCCGTAGGCGACGATGTTTTGGGCGACGATGCGACAGTGATCGCCTTGCAAGAACGGGTTGCGACAATGTTTGGAAAAGAAGCGGGCCTGTTCGTCGCTTCCGGGACCATGGCCAACGCCATTGCGTTGCGAACCCATACGGTTCCCGGCGATGAAATCGTTTGCGACAAGACGGCCCACATCTACCGTTACGAAGGTGGGGGTTACGCTGCGTTGTGCGGAGCATCCGTGGCGCTGGTCGACGGCGAAAAGGGGTTGATGACGGCCGAGCAGGTTCGAAATGCCGTGCGAAAAGCGGAAGGTTCGGGCAGCCATTACCCCAACGGAAGTCTCGTGTGTGTGGAAAACACGTCCAACCTCGGTGGCGGAACTTGTTACGACCTCAATACCCTGGATGACATTTCCTCAGCCGCCCGGGAAATGGGGTGTGCGACGCACCTTGACGGGGCCCGAATCTTCAACGCTGCGGCGGCAACCGGTGTTGATGTTGCTCGAATGTGCGCTGGCTATGATTCGGTTTCGATTTGCTTTTCCAAGGGCCTTGGGGCCCCCGTCGGCTCGGTCTTGGTTGGAAGCCGGAACTTCGTTCAAAACGCCCACCGATGGCGAAAAATGTTCGGCGGGGGGTGGCGTCAAGCCGGCCTCCTCGCCGCTGCCTGCGCTCACGCTCTGGATCACCACGTGGAGCGGTTGGCCGACGACCACGCTCGTGCACGAACCATCGCCGAGGGGTTGAACCGCTTACCCGAGTTCACGGTTGACATGGCGACGGTTCAAACCAACATGGTGTACGTCGACTGCCGCTCCCCTGCAAAAGACATCGTAGCGAACCTCGCCGCTCACGGGATTGATGTCTTGGACACGGGCGCGCATCGGGTTCGCTTTGTCGTCCACCTTCACATTACGGACGAAGACGTGACGAGACTTCTCTCGGTTTGCGCCTCGCAATGGCCCGTTGAGAGTTCATAAATGCTCAACGAAGGAAATTCGTATGTCGGCCTCCGTTCGCGATCACGACTGCATTCACAACCCTGCATCGGAAGAAACCACCACCGTTTGTGAGTGGTGCAACGCCATCATCAACTTTCAACCCAAGAAGGGATGGGAGGTGTTCTTGTCGCCGCACGAACACGAAGAGGCCATCGCTCAATTCGGGGGTCCGAGCCTTCCAACCCGCCAGCGCTGGGACCGTTTGTTCTCCTCACCACTCGTCCTTGACCTCGTCCAGTGGGCCCGTTTGGACAGCTCCATTGACCCCGTCGTTTCTCTCCCCTGTTCGCCAACGGCGTTTGAAAACCTTGCAGATGGCATTCAAGCAGGGTGCATGATGACGGGTGAAGCGTCCCGTTGGCTCCAGAACGGCGTCCGATTTCATGACGGAACGACGCTTCGGTATATGCGGGATTGCTGGTTTTTGGACGACGTGCGCTTGCCGTCGCTGAGTCTCGAAATCCTCCTCCCGATGCTCGCCGATGAACAAGCCCGTCGCGGGTGGGATTTCTCGTCCTTGATTTTGGGCCTTGCCACGTGCACTCCAGCCTTCAACCACCTTTTCGACGAAGGAGACGCACGCATGTTTCGTCTTCCCAACGTGAGGGGAGTCCAGAACATTCGGGGGCACTATCGCCCTCTTGCCAGCATGCTCATTTGGCTAATCAATCGCCTCCAACTGGATCGCGCCCACGAACTTCCCTCGCGCGAAACCGTCCCGATGATGGCATGGGCGCACGACATCAAGCAACGCTTGCTTCGTCGCCAACCTGCGGATTTGCACACCACGTTTCAAAACGCTCTTTCTAACCACCCACCGGGGTTGTTCGAACGGTACGACGTGCCTTGGATGCGTTCCTGGCTTTCGTTGGAACCAACACATGACCATCCTCGGACACTGAAAGCGGCGTTTTTGACAAGCGGAGGGAAGTTGAAGTTCCGCGTTCGCACCAAGGCCGGCAACTTGCGGCTGGTGAACGTCCCCTTGCGTCCCGAGGCATGGGCGTTGGCGATTTCGATGACCCACTCGCCGTTGAATTCCAAAGCGGGCAAATTGTTGCTCGGCTTGCAACACAACTGGTCCGTGCCGTACACGGCCGCATCAGAACCGAGTGCACCGTTGGTGAAATCGCTTGAATTCTGCCACCAAATCATGAACGGATTGGCTGGCAGAGTTTTCGTCCAGCACGCAAAGGCGCTTGTCTTTGGGAAACTGGGCCATGCGTACGAAGTCCGAGTCGGAAACGGACAACACGGTGCGCCCTACAAGATTGACCACCTGTTTGGGCTCGAACGTCATTCACGTCAATCCATCTGCATTCACAGCGGGACGCACAACAACCGCCTCCCCCTCGGGGACACGATGGGTTCGGTGCTGCTCTCGATGGCCGACGATGTCAACGCTTCTTTGGAGATTGCGAGCCTCTCTGATATCCTCGCTCATTCGCCTCCGTTTGGTTTCCCACCCAACAACGTTGCGAGTGCTTGGCTGGACACCCTGGATCAAAACGCCCTCCAAGTGCTCCGTCGTGAAATCCCCGGCTCCCGAGCATGGTATACGGATTCCCCTCGCCGTTTTGTTGACGAGGAAGAGGACGAGAACGGGGAAGGTTTGGCTGGACTCCAGCTCTTTCATTACCATCGCCGTCAACGCCGCCGCCAGGCTCGGCGGGCTTCCCAGCATTGGCTTCAAACCTTTCACCGCCGTTTCAACACGGATTTCTCCTTCCCGTACGACGAAGTCGTGGCCGAGTGGCGAACCACGGTCAACCCATTCGAGCCGATGAATGCCTATCGGGGGGACGAACGAGGCGGTCCGTTTGGCCACTTCCAGCGCATGCTTCGTCGCCATCACCGCCATATCGGTCATCGCCGACCCGACGACGTCCACGAAGTGGGTGATATTCGGGACGGTGAACGTCGTTGGTGCGAAGTGTTCGCCCGCGTTTGGGAGGTGATGAGTCTCCAACCCATTGGCAGTGAAGTTCGTTATTCACGTCGTGACGGCGATGCCATGACCTTTGAGCACGCTCACCTCACCGTCACGCTACGGAACGGTCTCGAACGGACCGCTATGAGCCGAATTGCTCGAATCTTGGGGTATGTGCGAAACACGGACGAAGATCGCCAAATCACGTATGTTCGTCGCGACCACCCTCGTCCGCATGCTCGTCTTGAGTTGACCGACGTGCTCAGGGACACCCAAGACCGGCAAGGGGTCCGCGGCGCTCCTCCCCGCTGGTGGAATTACTGCGATGTGGGTGCAGCGCCCGCTGAAATGGAGCCGCTACGATGGGAATTGGAAGTTGACCTCACCGACCAGCCACGCCAGCATCAATGGGTCGCCCCCGACGACGGTCAGAATTGGGTCTTCCTCGAGTAAACAGCACGGCTGCACAGGCCGCCACCAACGTCAAGGGAACGGACAAGGCAGGCGTATCCTCGGATTCACAATCTTGCTCGCCATCCGTTGAGCAATCCTGGCCGTTTTCTTCAACCACGGGCTCGGGCTCATCGGGTATGATCTCGTACAGCAGGTGTACTTCAAGGTCGTCGCCGTCGAACGTCGTGGGCAGCGACACGGTTCCCATTCCTTGGGGTTCGTGACCGAGCACCTGGATGTTTCGGAGGATGTGCGGGTATGTCCCGAGGCCGTTGGTCCCCTCTTCGAAATCGGCAGCGCTCTCGACCACAAACACCGAAACGTTCAGCGTGGCGTTGGCCAGATGCGCATCGTCAAGGTCGAGCAACCAGGTAACGGTCCCCGATGTGTTGTCAAGCGGCGTCCATGAAAACGTGGACGACCCTGCACCAAGCCCGAGGTCCATCTTCGCCAAATTGGTGAACTCGTTCTGAAGTGTTCCGTCATCGGCGACCGAACCGATTTTCTTCATCGTTCCGTTGAACACGACGGTGGGAGGTGAGCTTGGCTGGTACTTGGCTCGCCAACGCATGTCCAACGCTTCGGTGCCAAATGGATCCTGAGTTTCACCGATGGCTCGGTGAACGTGGTATTGCTGAAGCCAACCTTCGGCTTGCACATCGTCGAGGGCATGCTCGACATCAACGCAATTTTCGCACCAAGTTGCCGTGAACACCTCAACCACGGCCGGCATTTCGCTGAAGTTGTGCGTGACCGGTGCCGTTGCGTTTCCAGCAGGCGACCATTGGCCGCCGAAGACCATGCCGTTTTCCACGGGCGCGGCCGAAAGTCCGGAGGAGGGAGCGGGTAGGCAGGCAAGCAGGAGCGTTAGGCCAATGGCAGCCACGAGTTGGCGCATGTTGTGCCGTTGCGGCTGAAGGATATGACCCCTCTGCTCTCAATCCTCGGCGGCTTCTTCGTCTGCGGCTGAACTTTCTTCAGCCCCGTCATCGGAGGAACTGAACAAGGCTTCGGCTCCAGGCAATCTTCCGGCTTCAACCATGTTGCGGAAGTGCTCCAAACGGCTTTTGACGCCTGCACCTGAAAGTGCGACGGCTCCAGCGAGGCGATTGAGGTTTCCTCGGTGCAAACCGAGTTGCTTCAAGGCGCCGTAGAACACGCATGCAGCGACCATGTTGATGGGAATGTTGGCGACCGGACCGTCAACATGGGGTTCCTTCAACTCGGACAACACGTTCCAAAAGATGTTCAGTGCGTTGTCGAGGTCGTCATCATCAAGGCGCTGGTTGAAAGCATCAACGATGTTCTCAACGGCGCTGTCCAAAGCATCGGCTCGGTTGGCCACCAATTGAATGGATTGTGGGGCCATGGCCCACCCCATGCTCACGCGTGCCTTGAAGTGGTTGCTGATGGTTTTCTTGGCGTTGATGAGCTGTTCTTTGGAGATGCCGTACTTTTCTCGCAAGGCCACTTCGTTGATGGCTGCGGTGTTGAACCATTGTGCGGAGAGGGAGGCGATGGCCAAAGCCATGATCTCGAGGTTCTGTTTGTCACCGTCCCCTTTAACGCCCTTCTTCTTTCGACAGATGGAGGTCTTAGGGCAGGCCAAGCGCTTCTGGTCGCTTGTGGACAAGGTCTTGCGCACAGCCTCTTGGTCAGGGGTCAGCTTTCGTGCGGTGGCTTCGGCGAGAAGACGAGTAGCAGCAGCCATGTCTTTGCCAAACATCTCGCGGATGGTGGCTTTCAATTGGCGGCACATGGGGTCGCTTTCTCGCTGGCTGTTGCGGTCTTGCCAAGCCAAAGCACGAAACTTCCGTCGAGTTTTCCCATCCAGACGCTTTCCTGACCAATCCTTGGTATCAGCAAACGGATTCATCTTTGTACCGGCTTTTCCTTCATCGTCAACGGCTCCGCTTTGGGCATGTTCGCCGTGAACGGCGGATGCATTGGTGTCGGCATCGTTCACCATAACGGGGAATTCTGCAGCGCACCACTCGTCTGAGCAAACACCCATTCCTCGCGCATAGTCAATGTTCAGCTTCTTTTCACAATCCTTGCATTTCAGTTCCATTTTCTCAACCTCTCTCAAACATGTTCACAAGTACCTTATAAACCCTGCGCATTTAACGCCAGTAATACAGATTCTTGTCTGAACATGATATGCTTATGTTCAAAACCCTATTTTATAATTTTGCGGGACTGCCCATGAAACCCCCTCACCATGCTTCTTGTGCACATCGGCGCAGAAGTGCTGAGGAGAACATAGAATCAGAGCCATAATACATGGCTTCCTACCCTATTTGAACCCTCTTTCCCGGAGCACCTCGTGCTGGATGCACCCCAGCGCGTACCTTCAAGAAGCGTCGGAGCGGTTGAGGGGACGAGGCTCAGCAAGATGACCGCTCAACACCACGTTTCTTCCGAGTACTCGCCGGCAGGGCGCGGCCTCCCGATGTGGTTGAACCACGCTCTCCTGAGCCGCCCTTCGCCCAACGTGCTCATCGTTCATCCAAACGAACTTCATCGCCAGCAGACCCTCGAACGCCTCCACCAAGCTGGAGCAGAGGTTTCGCCAAACCTGCACCTCACGCTCAACCGCCTCGTACGGCTGCTCCACACCGATCTGCGTCTTCCGGTCCTTCTCGACGACGATGCGAGCAACGGTATGGCCCTGCATGCCAGATGCGTCAAGGCCGCTGAGGCGGGTTTGTTCCCCTTCCTTCATGTTCCAGGCGTTGGGGCCTGGACGATGGCCAAGACCCACCGGCTCCAACGCCTGCACGCTGAGTTGATGCACCTTCGGCGTCCCTTTGATTGGGACAACGACCCTGGAGCCGCCACCTATCATCGCCTCGTGCTTGAGCACCAAGCCGAGGTCGGCGGGACCTTGCCCGTTTTGGTGCTACGGAGCGTTGTCGAGACCCTCTCGATGGACGACGGCATCACGCCTTTTCATCTGAGCAACATCGATGGTGTCGTGGTGTTGAACACCGCCCCCGATTACACTGAGGTTGAGCAGGACCTTCTGTTGGCCGTCTCGAAGTTCAAACCGGTCCACCAACTCTTGTGTCCAGGTTCCTTTCGCCTTGGGCATCACGGTGCTTACTTGGTTGACCAACCCCCGTGCACCGAGGAAAACCTCCCTTCCTGGCTTCCTCCTCATGAAGTTTGGACCCCGACTGGAGACGGTTGGCGGACGCCCGTGAGCGACGAGCGAGCAACAATCGTGTCGCGCATCACGGTGGACGAGAGAGGCGACGTGATGATGACGACCCAAACCTTGGTCCAAGCGTTTTGCTCGGCCAACGAAGGGTCCGTCCTCATCATTGACGGCTCCGCTCGTGAGCGCAGCGATGCGTGGTCAAAAGCGCTGACCGACATCGGCCTTCATTGGGGAGGGGGCGGGAGAACCTTGGATGAACATCCTCTTCACCATGCATTGCTGCAAGCCGCACGCTTGGCCCAGGGCATGTCGGCCTGGTCATTATCCTCCCTTCAACGTCTTTGGTTTTCCTCAACCTTGCCGCTGGTCGATGACATGTTTCCACATCTCACCCATCCGGTGCAGGAAGATTGGCGTCCTCGACCCGACCCGTCGGTGTTGGAGGATTTGGCTCGTCAATTCCACGTCTTGGGGGGGCCTGGAGCGATCGCCCGGTGGCTTGGTGTGCTCTCGAATGCCCGTCCTTCCTTTGCCGAGCGACGACCCGAACTGAAACGGCAAACGCTCGAAGAAACCCAGTGGTGGCTGGCATGCTTGCTCCGTGCGTGGGCACCCTTGCTCGCACCTGAAGACCGCCATTTGCTCAAGGTGCAACCGGAGGGTTGCAGTTCAGGTGCTCCGTTACCCCTCCCCGATTCCCCAGTTGACGGTACGTCCTGGCTTGGTTGGTTGCTCAGTGTGATGGACGTTGAAGTCTTCTCACAACGACGCGTGCCCCACGATGTGGGCCTTGGAACATTGCAAAACATCTTGGATTCACTCCATAGCGTCACGACGCATCTTTCCCGGTGCAACCTCGATGTACCCATGGATGGCAAGGGCTTCGTCGATGTCTTGGAGCATCTCGGTTCATCGGTGGCGGTGAATCATCTGGCATCGAAAACGGCGAACGTTCACGTCGTTTCGCCTGAGGATGCCTTGGGTTGCGAGGCCGACCTTATCGTTCTCGCAGGTCTTGATGTTGACGCATGGGGGATGCGGACACCCGTGGTCCCGTGGTTGGACGCAGGCGCTCAAGTTCAACTGGGGACATTCCAAGCAGACCGTCTGGTTCGTAGGGGGCGACACCACCTTCGCCATTTGTTGAATGCAGCCCCGACCGTGGTGGTCATCGATTCCACCCCCGAGGAAGGAGGTGGACCGAGCGCTCCGTTGGCGGAGTGGTTGAGCGATGTCCGCCGGACCGGAGAGTGGGCCGCCATGCGTGAACCACCCCATTTCCTCACTCCCGGCATGACCGAAGGTGAGAGCGAAGAACGCCGTTTCCGCTGGGCGGTCCGCGAAGAAGGTCACGGCAGCTGGCTCACCCCCGTCCGACACATCGTGCAAACCGGGGCCTCGGGTCAACGTCGCCTGTCCCGTGGGCATGCTCGAGCCGATGTCCGACAACAACTCGGCATGGATTTGCACGGTCTACACCCCTTTGAAGAAGGCCTCAACAACCCTTCATCCTTGTTTGACGGCTTCGAAGCGGCCGTTCAAGAAGACCGCTTGCGAAGGCAACCGTCGTATCGAAATTTAGACGAGGGCGAAACGTTGTCTTGGGAACAGCGTTTTTTGATGCTGTCGACCGAAGGGGTTGTGCTTCGGCCCACCAAAGCCGCCCTCGCCTCAGCCGGGGTCTTGGCTCCTGCGTGGCCTCATCTCGGGCATCGGAACGAAAAATCGGTTTCACTGACGGTCGACCCCCGTCCACTGCCCCCCTACACCGTTGACGATCTCCCGTTTCATCACCGATTTGGTCTTGCTGCTGCTCCCTATCGGCGCGAGGTTTGGTCGCCCAGCCGACTGGAAGCGTGGCTCAAATGCCCGCGACAAGCATGGATCAATCAATGCCTTTTGGCAGACGATGTTGAAGGTCTTGAGGCCGAAGACGTCGATGCGCGCACTCGGGGCCAAGTGATTCATGACGCAGAGGCTGCGTTACTCAAAGGCCACGGCGTTCCCATGGGCGGCGAGATGCAGGCGGGCATACTCCCGCTTCATCTCGGTCCGATGGGTGCAACCGCAAACGGGTGGGCTGCGATTCTTGGGTTCCTCCAGCGTGACGTCGCTTGGCTAGGGCGGAACAACGCCGTCTCCATTCACCGGACGCGTGATTTGGTCGATGCGACTCCCGAAGAATGGCAGGCTTTCTTGGAAGGCGAGGTGGAACTCCCTCCAAGGGGTCGCTTGGCGCGTATGCTCGCTGCAGACCTCGCCCTTCGCCAGGCTGCTCCCGTTGCGGTGGAATGGTCGCCCGCCACCGAAACGGAGCGCTCGATTGAGTTGGTGGCACCGTCCGAGGAAGACGGTACCGAAGGCCTTCGCCTGTTTGGCTACGCCGATCGTGTGGATGTGCTGACCCTCACGGAGACCCAGGAAACGGTGCTTCGAGACCTCGGCATCCTCGGGGAGACCTCCTATGACACGCCCTATCCGCTCGACGGTACACCGCGCTCCGCACAACGACTTGTGGTGATCCGGGATTTGAAAACCGTCAACGGCCCTGCACCCAAACACATCGGTTTGCGCCACACGCGCTGTTTGTTCGAGGACCTCCAATTGGCCCTGTACGCCCGCGCATGGGAGTTGTTGCACCCCAACGACCGCGTTGTTGGTGTCGGGGCATCCGAAATTGGGGAATCGACGGTGCATTACGTTGAGTTGGACAGCACCCTCGCACCCATTGACGAGACATTGGCCATCGGTGAACTCACCCGGTACTTCCCGCTTCACTTTCCCGCTCAGGACGACCAAGGAAGGGCGATGTCATCGTTCCGACGCTGGATGGTCGAGCGGCTCAACGTGGCTCAACGAGCCGTGAATACCGCCGCTGCGGGCCACATCAACCCGACGCCAGGCACGCACTGTCAATACTGCTCAATTTCAACCTCTTGCGGAGCTGCCGTTGGTTCAGGAGGAGGGCAGTCATGATTCAATTCAACACAAGCCAACGGTTGGGTTTGGACCTTGACCGCCACATCGCCTTGGATGCTGGTGCTGGTACCGGCAAGACCACCGTCATGGCCGAACGTTATGTTCAACACTTGATGGCGGCCCAACAGCGAGCAACACTCGTCACGCCCCTTGGGCCTCGAACACCTCTGAGCGGGCACGGAGCATTGCGAACACCAAAGCGAGAACGAACCGATTTGTCGCACTGGCCGGGGCTTCTGCCTTCGGAAGTCGTAGCCATCACCTTCACGAGGAAATCCGCTGCCGAATTGAAGGAACGAATCCGCCACCGTCTGTCTTTGAGTCGGGCGGCGCCGTTGGCTCAAGGCGACGATGAAGGGGTCCACGACCCCCGCCTCCGCAGCGAGGGTGACGTGGAGATGCTTCTCTCAGCGCTCGATGAAGCGCCCATCTCCACCATTGACGCCTTCCTCAACCAACTCGTGCTTCCGTTCATTGATTTGGTGGCCCTCTACCCGTCCAATCAACAGGTGACAGAGGAGCGCGCACCGTTGATGCTGCGGGACACCCTGCATGCTGTGTGGCGAATACGCTCTGTGGACGATGCAAGAGAAGCGGGGGTGCTCAACCACCACGATGCCTTCCTCGAGTCAAGAGCCCGCTTGGTTGCCCGTCTTGGCGGCCAAGATCAGGCCGAGGTGGTGCTCAACGGTCTTTTGGGCCGCTCGCTCTTCGTTGAACAATCTCACCGCTCCATGATTCAACAAGCACAGGACATGGGCTTGGAATGGAACGGTCGCGGACCTGTTCCCATCGAGGTCCTCTTGAACACTATCGCCGCCCCGGTGGCTGACATCCTTCCCGAATTTGTTGAAGACGTGGCCGGCCAACTACAGGGTTGGTTGGATGAGTTTGCACCTTACCACGCCTCCTGCGTGACGCCCGCAGAAAACGAAACCGTCTTGACGCGTTACAATCATCTGCGACGGGTGCTTTCCAATCCACCATCCGATGAGCCTGGCGAGCAGTTGTCTTGGATGTGGCAAGTCTTCCTCGGTTTGGCGACCGGGTCGGGTTTGGTCAAACCCCAATGCACTTTTTTTCCCCGGGGACATCTTCCGAGCGGGGATGAATGGCCCTCCGGTCTGTTGACGAAATCCAACGTTCGCGGCATGTCGGGAAACGACAAAGATGCGCTTTACGCACGGGCTGCAGCCCGGCTGCCACCGTTGCTTGAACGCTTGAACTCGGTCGACGGAACCCTGATTCGCCTTCTTGCTCGATCGGCTTTCTTGCTTTCACCGGGCACGGGTTTTGACGGCATGCCGCTGGATTGCCCCCTTCGCCTTGACCCGCTTGAAGAACCGCTCCCCCTCGAGCCGACGGATCGGGACATGTACGTCACCTCTTCCTTGCAAACCGAGGTGTTGAGTGACTTGATGGTCCTCCACACCGGCTGCCAGCAAATTTTAGCCCGGAGGAAATCGCTGGACGGCATGCATGATTTTGACGACATGCAGCGCTTCGCCGCCGACCTTTTGCTCGCCCGATGCCCCGATGTCTGTCGTCACCTTTACCCTCCCGAGGTCATCGATGTGCTCGACGGGCTTGGTGACGAGCCTTGGAGCGATGTACACATTTCCCGAGCGCTGACGATGCTCAACGACCGACCAAAACTCCAGGAGGACCTTCAACGTCGGTTTGCCATTCTCAGCGATCTCCGCCGCCAATACAGGGCGTTCATCATCGATGAATATCAAGACACCAACCCGTCCCACTACCGCTTGCTGGCCCGTCTCTGGGGTCGGCGAAGACGGGAACATGACGACCCGGAAAGGCCCTTTGGTCCCTGGGACCCGACCGTTTGCATCGTCGGTGACATGAAGCAGAGCATCTACAGGTTCCGACAAGCGGAAGTTTCCGTGATGCGTCGGGCTGTCGCCGCGATTCGCGCATTCAACGTCATGGAGTTTGACGATACGCGTCTTGACCACCTTCGCCATCGAGGCTGCGGTCGTGACCCAAGACCGGTGGGGGCAGGTGGCGAAACGGGCTCGTTTTCTAACAAACACACCGGAGAGGGTTCTGCTCCGTACACCCATGTGCCGTTTGCTGATGAGGACGATACGACTTTGCCCTCCATCACCGGTGAACGCCTGGTGCGTCGGGCAGAAGGGCACGTCGACTTGACCTCAAATCATCGGACGCGACACGATTTGATGGAGACCATGAACGACATGTTCGACGAAGTCTTCCATCCTCGCCATCACGAACTGCCTGGCGACTGGCACGCGGAGGCGCAGCGTTTGCGACCGGCTCGCTTGTCGGAAGACCCGGGCGCCTTCGAGTGGCTTTTGCCCATCGCCGGCCCGGTCACGGCTGCTCCACTTGACCTTGATGTAGCGGTCGATGCCTTCCAAGACCCCTCTTCCACCTCGGTTCAACGAGAACATCAGCTGCTCGCCGACCGGCTTCATGCGCTCCTTCAGCTCGCGCCCACACGGGTCTGGGATTCAACCAACGCTTGCTGGAAAACCGTTGATGAGCAAGGTCCGGAAGTTCGCCCACAAGACATCATGATCCTCGTCAACTCACGAAAACACCTTCCGGATTTGGTCGAACGTCTTCGTGGGCGAAACATCCCGGTGATGGCGGACCGGCAAGGCTTGTTGCTCACCCAACCCGTGGTTCAACCGCTGATGGCCCTGCTCGCTCTGATGGCCCGACCAAGCGCTCGTTCAGCTGGGTTTGTGCTCGCCCGCTCCCCCGTCATCGGCATGACCGAGCGACAGGTCCAGGATGCGCTCTTGGCGACCCCAGCCGGACAGAGTCTCTGGCCTGCTCTTCTCGAGCACGCCCCGACGGAACCGGTTCGTGTATTGGTGCACGACATCCATCGCATGATTCAATGGGGTGCGGTTTACGATGCGTTTGATACCGTTTTGGACCGGTCCGACCTCCTCGTAGCGTACCCCGACGATGCTCAACGGCAATTTGCCGAGGCTTGGTTGACGATGGTTCACGGAATCGGCAAAGAAACCGGGCACGATGTTTCGGCCATGCAGCGACGGATGGTTGACATTCAGGCTCTTCAAAACAAAGGTCCTCAAGCCATCGTCAAAGCGGACGCCTCATCGGTCCAAATCATGACGATTCACGGTTCAAAGGGGCTCCAAGCCCCCGTCGTGGTGGTTTCCGGCTTGTTCAGCGCAGGCATGGCCGATGCGAGCATGGCGGTGTCCGACAACGTGCTCGTCACCCCCCAGGTGGTTGCGGGTCGGATTCAGCCCTGGCGAGCCCGGGAGCGGCCTGAGGATGGCCTGTGGTCGTTTGCGACGGAAATGAACAAGGCGCAAGACAAAGCGGAACTGCGGCGAAAATTCTACGTTGCCTTGACTCGGGTGAGGGACCGGCTCATCATCACGGGGTCTCCCGGCAAGCAGTCCACTTTTGATGAGGAGACGGGAGCCCTTGCCGTTCGCTTCCAACCTGACCCTCGGACGATGGGCAAGATGCTTGTTGAGGGGTTGCGCAGAGCGTCATGGTGTGCGGGTGACGGTGCCGCTCCTTGGCTGAGCGAAGCCGAAGTTGATGCCGCAGACCTGCCCGTGTTTACGCCCCTGAAAACCATGACATTGCTCGACCCCGCCCGGTTGCTTGACGAGGCACCGTTGGGCGTCCACGGTGTTCGCGGTCTTCGGGTGTACCATCATCCGAGGTGCTTTGACCCAACACCCCCCCGTTCGGCTCAACAGCGTGCGCGGGATTTGGCAGCCCATCTGGCGACAGGGCCCCACCGGCTCGCCTCATCTCCGCCCCGTTTGCAGGTGGTTGAAACCCTGCAGGGTGCTGCTCACCATTTGGATTCAACCTCAGCGTGTCAGCGGAGGTATTGGCTTGAACACGTGAACGGCTGGACACCGGAACCCTTCCGTCTTCCGTCTTCAGAGCAGGGGCAGCATCACGATGGGACGTGGCCCAAACCCACCGAATTCGGGTTGATGATGCACCGCGTGATGGAGATCGGGTTGCGGAATCCGTTGAAGTTCGTGGAGGGCGCTCCGGCGCTGGGGCCGTCGTGGAAACATGCATCCGAAGACGACTTGGCCTCTTCAACAACGGTTGCTCGGGTGATGAACGAATTTGGTTACGGCCTTGAGCAGGACGAAAGCACGGACCCAGCTCGATGGAGAGACCGTTTGTTGGACCTCGGTCGCCTCATCGACGCAGGCGTGCTTGGGCGTTGGACGCGAGGCGAAGAACTTCACGGGTGGACCCTCGAGGCCGTCCGAACCGAATTGCCTTTTTTCCACCGAGAGCGGCTGGCGATGGACGATGCGACGATGCGCGAATTGGTTCCGCTCACCACCGGCCCTTCGGACGTGCGAGCCGTCAACATGGATTTCAGCGGCCGGGCCGATTTGGTGCTGGCGCTCGCCAACAGCAACGGCGAAGGAGCGCTCCAGGTGGTTGACCTGAAAACCAAAGGATGTCTGAAGGATTTCAACGCCCAAGACGCTGCCTCCGGCCACCCTCTCCAAGCCGTTCCACCGACTGAACTCTCGCTTTTCCCCGAATCGGATGCAGAGGAGGAACTCCTGACGGAGCATGAACTCCAACTGACGCTGTATTCAGTGGCCTTGGAAGCGATGGAGGCGGCCAAACCGGAAGAAGATCGTCGTCGGGTTTTGCCTCCGGCTTTGCTGGTGGGAGCAAACGGGCGCATGGTCCAACTCACGCAAACGAGGTTTGACCTTGCAAAAGCCGTTCTCCGTGACCACCTCAAGTGGCGCACTGCGGTTCACCTCAACCCCCATTTGGCCGAACCTCCTCGTTTGGAGGCAGGGGCGAAGGCGTGCACGATGTGTCCATATTACCGAGGCGATTTACGTCGTTGCGGTCCCGAAGGTGAACCGTTGGGTTTCAATTGACTGCGGGTTTTGATGCGGTGAGCACCAACGTCCCGTTCCACCCTTCCTTGGCGCCGATCTGCTGGGCGTGAACATCAACGAACCCAGCATCGCTCAACCCCTGCATCCACGCTTCGATGGACAAGGTCGTCATGTGGACATGGAGGGAGACCCCCCAATCGAGGCTGGACGGGTTTTCGAGGTAGTGGTCGACCCCGATCACGATTTTTCCACCAGGTTTCATCCATCGTTGGTACACCTCACCGAGGAAGGCAACGGGTTCGTGAAGGTAATACAGGCATTCCATGGTGTGGACCAAATCCACCGGTTCGGACGGACCCCAATCGGGCAACATCGCTTCGATGTAATCGCCGTTCGGGTCGACCTCTCTCGCCTTTTGAATCATCGAGGGTGCACCATCCACGCCAGAGGCGTGTTCGCAAAGCGGGTGTGCTGCGAGTTTTCGGACCACCCACCCGTTGCCGCATCCGATATCAATCGCGGTGAACGGGGCTGTTACGCCTTCGAGCAGGTGCTCGAGCATGACGGTCACGCTTGGCGTGTGGCCGCGTTCCATGCCCTCGTCCCGTCCGTTATCGGCCCACTCGCTGAACAGTTCAGTCGCGTCGCGTTGCCCCATGCCCTCGGGCCGTCTTCGGTCGTCCATGAACCTGTTTACAGCGAAAGGAAGATGCACGCCTTCGGTCTGGAAGGTTCATGCTCAACACCACGACCACCTTGGCTGATGTCCTCTATCCGCCCATCGAGCCCGTTCAAACGGGCATGTTACCGGTTTCGGACCTCCACACCATCGCTTGGGAACAGAGCGGCAATCCTGACGGCATCCCCGTGTTGGTGGTTCACGGCGGGCCGGGGGGCGGGGCTCAACCTTCCTACCGGCAATACTTCGACCCGACCGCTTTCAACATCGTCCAGTTCAGCCAACGAGGGTGCGGTCAATCGACGCCGTATGCGGAACTCACGGACAACACCACTCAAGCCTCCGTTCAAGATATGGAGCGCTTGAGGGAACACCTTGGAATCGACCGGTGGCATGTGTTTGGTGGATCTTGGGGCTCAACCTTGTCGCTCATCTATGCACAAAACCATCCCGAGAGAGTGCTGAGTTTGGTGCTCCGAGGGATTTTCATGTGCCGAACCTCGGAGTTGCATTGGTTCTATCAAGACGGTGCAAGCCACATCTTCCCCGACGCCTTTGAGCCCTACCGCAATCACATTCCCGAAGACGAGCGAGGCCATTTGATTCAAGCCTATTACAAGCGCTTGACCAGCGACGACGTTGAGGTTCGCCGAGCAGCAGCGAAGGAGTGGACCCGCTGGGAAATGGCGACCAGTCGACTGTTTCCCGACCCCGAGTACCTCGATAAAGCCGAAGATTTGGATTTTGCAGTGGCGTTTGCCCGGATTGAATGCCACTACTTCATCAACGCCATTTTCGTTGAGGAGGCCCACATCCTCAACCGCATCGACCGTATCCAACACATCCGTACGATCATCGTTCAGGGACGTTACGACGTGGTCTGCCCGACCCGCAGCGCATGGGAACTTCACCAAGCCATGCCTCACAGCCAACTCATCATCGTCCCCGATGCAGGGCACTCCATGGGCGAGGTCAGCATTGCACGAGAGTTGGTCGCTGCGACCGATGCCCTTCGGTGAAGCGTCCGTCATGTCCGCCGAATCGGTGCTCTTTGGAGCGTCGGCTTGATAGGGAGGAGGGGACTCGCCTAATGTGGAGGCTTGACCTCCGGGTGAACGCATGTCGGAAGGAACCATCACGCCTGAAGTGCGAATCAAGGAACTTGAAGAAGCGTTGGCGACCGAGACCGACCGTCTGCAGAAGTTGTTTGCTGCCTACGAAACTCAGGAAAAAGAACTCGTTGACGCCAAGGCGGAAATCGAGGTCTTGGAAAAGGAAATCATCGATCGCGAGATCGAAAAAGAATCGCTCGAATCCATCATCGCCGAAAAGGACGTTCGAGCCCGTGAACTTGAGATGCGAGCCACGAAGTCCTCCAAGCGCGTGGAGCACCTCGAACCGGAACTCGAGAAGATGGAGGAGAAATACTCCCGTGAAAAAGACCGCTTGGGCAAGGTCTTCGGTATCGCTGAGGAACTTGACAACGACCTGCGCCTCGCCGTGACGGAAATGAAGGCCAGGGACGACTGGTACGTCGCCCACATGCAGATTTTCGAAGACTTGAACAAGGCCATCAAGGAACGCTACGAAATGATCGAACGTGCGGTTGAATCCGAACGCAAATCCCAACACATGTCCCGTGTGTTCACCGAGCGTATGGAGGAGATGGTGCAAGCCCGTTCGGAAGAACAAGCCGCTGAAGAAGCCCAAGCCGCTGAGGCCGAAGCATCCACCGCTGCTGTTGAGGTCATTGAGGAGCCAAGCGAGCCTGTCGAGGAAGCTCCCGTTGCTGAAGAAGCACCTGCCGAAGAACCTGAAGCC
>Ga0181595_10000319_pt1 | contig 52189 bp, 39 predicted proteins | sample 041ome_7_FD_145604 | JGI IMG/M metagenome (GOLD analysis project Ga0181595, IMG submission 145604) | Coastal salt marsh microbial communities from the Groves Creek Marsh, Skidaway Island, Georgia - 041401AS metaG (spades assembly) | ecosystem: Environmental > Aquatic > Marine > Intertidal zone... | reverse complement strand
CTAAACGGGTGGTTTATCCAAACCGTGCACTTCGTAAAAAGGGCTGGTTGAACATTAAACAGGAGCTTGGACTGGAGTATCTAGATTGTGGTGGTTCCTCTGCCTTTGCCCTGACCGATCATCAAATCGCCCATATTTACCTCAATCAAAAAGATCTTTCGTTCCAGAGCCAGGTCCACACGGAACTGGAAAAACTAGATGGTGTAGCCAAAGTAATAGGCGGGGAGGAGCGTTCGCAATATGGATTGGATCATGAACGCGCAGGAGATTTGGTATTGCTGGCAGAGGAAGATGCCTGGTTTGCCTACTATCACTGGCTGGATGATACGCTGGCACCGGACTTTGCCCGCTGTGTGGATGTGCACCGGAAATATGGATACGATCCAGCCGAATTATTTGTGGATCCGTCCCTCTCCTTTCCTTTCCTTAAAGCTGCAGGGAAACTAATCAAAAAGAAACTCGGGTTTCGTATCTTTATGGACTTAATTCCCCTGGACCCCACTCTTGTGCGTGGCACTCATGGAATACGCCCAAAAGATCAACTGGACTGGCCGGTGATGATGGGACAATCGATCGAGGCAAAGGATACATCCTTGGCTGCAACCGGGGTCAGGGATTGTTTACTCCAGGCCTTCGGACTGGAACCAAATTAATCGTTAACAGGTCTACCTTGCCCGTTTATGCAAAGGCACTTTGCGTGAGGACAAATCACGGATTAGGCCGGGCCATCCCAGGGATTGAAGTCTTTTATCCATTTCCCGAAAGCCCCGGCCATAAACCCGGTCATCACTCATTTGTAAATTCTTCCGCAGGATATCTGCAAGCTTGCTGGTCTCCTTCTTAAGAGCATGCATGGAGAGAAGGTTACAAAATCCCTCCACGGCAGGTGGAGACATCTCGATGTAATTTTCATTCAACCAAACATGACCAAATTCATGGGCAAGCACAGAGAGGCACTCCACCACAGGTAATCCAGCCAACACCCATACCTCATGCGAAAAAGTGGTACCCGCATCCGACCCACCGGTAATGGTGCGAAAAGTTGTTAAAGTCAGGCCCCGGAGACTGCCCCTGCCATGGAGGCGCTCAACTTCCTGGTTTAATTGATTCTGGCTGACCAGTCTCATCGTCAATGGCCCGACGGGGCGCGGAAGTCCCAACTCGGACATTCCCTGCCGGACTCGATTGGCAACCGCGTTAAGGGTGGACACTTCACTTACTGCCTCCTGCAAACAGGGTACACAGCTAACCCGGCCATCCCTAAGCATTTGTTTGGATGAAGTACGCTTTCTCGACATTAGCCTACTGCAGGAGCCACAGGAGAAGGCCTGGCGAAAATGCTCGGCATGCACCATCCCTCCCCACTCATCCCTACGAATAGGCTGACGATCAAGAAAAGGCCGCTCACAAACCAGGCAGGTAAAACAGGTGGGATGAAAGACTCTTTCTCCAGCCTGCATCTTTTCTGCTCCGACCATTTTTTTACAAACTCCACAACGGGGTTCCAGTTTCCAGTTGGTCAGGTACGCACGATCACCTGCAGAAAAACGGGAAACCGGGAAGGTATAATCCCTGCCCTGAATCCTCAGGGTTACCCGGTTGTCCGCAAAATCAATCAATTCTCCCTCTGATCGGTTTCCACTTGTGGTGGTCCATACGCGGCCAGAAACGAGATCTGCCCAAAGAAGCAAAGTTAAAAAAAAGACGCCCGATATCCGGGAGCGACTCATCTTCAGGACTGCAAAATCTTTTCCCAGAATGCGATCCGTCCTGCTACTTGCTGAGGCCCAGGCATTCCGGGTTTTTCCCGCTTGGCAAAGGCACGCTCCAGATCAAAAACCTCCCGCCATCCAGATCCAAGCCCGGAAGAGACGGACAGAGCATCTGTATCGCTAAGCTCAGGCAGTTGAACTTTCTTCTCTTCCGCAAGGGACACCAAGGCTCCGACCACATGATGGGCCTGCCTGAAAGGAATACCCTGCTCCACCAGATAGTCCGCTAGATCTGTGGCCAAAAGCAAAGGATCGGAGGCTGCAGCTCGGCATTTTTCCTCATTAATTACTGCTCCGTCCAATGCCCCTGCGGTCACTGCCAGGCAGATGCTCAACTGATCAAAACTGTCGAACACCGGAGGCTTATCCTCCTGCAAATCCCGATTGTAAGTAAGGGGTAATCCTTTGATCGTAACCAATAGGTTGGTCAGGTTGCCAACTACCCGCCCGGTCTTTCCACGAATTAACTCAAAGCAGTCAGGATTTTTCTTCTGGGGCATTAACGAGGATCCCGTGGTGAAAGTATCTGGCAAAACTAAGTATCCGAATTCAGAGGAATTCCAGAGGATCAGATCTTCCGAAAGCCGGGAGAGGTGAAGAGCGCAAAGAGAACAGGCCGAGGCGAACTCCACAAATAAATCCCGGTCTGCCACTGCATCCATACCATTGGGGGTAAGTCTGGGTTCACCGGACTCATCGACAAAGCCAAGAGCTTTGGCCACATGTGCACGATCCAATGGAAGAGTGGAACCAGCAATCGCGCCGGAACCCAATGGGCAAACATTGGCATGGTTAGCAACATTGGAAAACCGTTCATGATCCCGGCCCAGCATTTCCACATACGCAAGCAGATGATGCCCCACGGTCACGGGCTGTGCCCTTTGTAAATGAGTATACCCTGGTATGGGAGTGGTTGCATATTTTTTTGCCAGAACGAGCAGTGCCGTCATGGTTTGCTCAATTCCTTCACATAGCTGGGAGCAGGCATCCTTAAAAAATAAGCGCACATCAGTGGCTACCTGATCATTACGGCTCCTTCCTGTATGTAGCTTGTCTGCTGCTTCGGTTTTGCTTCGCAGTGCTTGCTCGAGGTTCATATGCACATCCTCAAGCTCGAGCTTCCATTCAAACTGGCCCGATTTTATTTCCTCCGCCAGCTCCTTCAGCCCCTGATCTATTTGAGTAAATTCTTCCTCGCTGATAATTCCGACAGAATGAAGCATGGAGGCATGCCCGAGACTTCCCTGCAGATCATAGGGAGCAAGTCTTTGGTCAAAGGAAACTGATTCTCCAAAAGCGAGCATGAGACCGGCAGGGCCCTCATGAAAGCGCCCACCCCAAGTGACTTGTTTCCCGTTATCTGCCATAATACATCTATCATCCCAAACGAGGTATTGGCGGGCAACCTCTATTTGCGAATGATCGTTTCAGGCCAATCCCTGAAGTTTTGATGGAGATTAAGAGAAGACCTTTTTGATCTTAGCCTTGGCGTAGTCGCGGTTTAATTTGGCTATGTAGTCCAAGGAAATATCTTTAGGGCAGGCAGCTGAACACTCACCATAATTCCGGCAATTTCCAAAACCGGCTTCATCCATGGCTGCGACCATATTGAGTACACGGGAGTCTTTCTCTGCCTGACCTTGCGGAAGTAGATTCAGATGTCCTGCCTTGGCAGATGTAAAAAGCATAGCTGATGCATTCTTACAGGAAGCCACACAGGCACCACATCCGATACATTGTGCGGCATCCATGGCCAGATCAGCATTTTCTTTGGGCACGGGTAATGCATTACCGTCTGGAGCACTACCGGTACGAACGGTGATGTAACCGCCGGCCTGAATGATTTTATCAAAGGCAGAGCGGTCAACCACAAGGTCCTTTACCACAGAGAAAGCTTTGGCGCGGAAAGGCTCGATGGTAATGGTATCTCCGTCCTCAAACTTGCGCATGTGCAACTGACAAGTGGTGGTGGAATTTTCAGGACCATGGGCATAACCATTGATATTGAGCGAGCAGGTTCCACAGATTCCCTCACGACAATCATGATCAAAAGCAACCGGCTCGTTTCCTTCTTCCAGGAGCTGTTCGTTTAATTGATCCAGCATTTCGAGAAAGGAGGAGTCTTCCGAGACGCCATCGAGCACATGTGACTCGAAACGGCCTTCGCTTTCGGGACCATCCTGTTTCCAAACTTTGAGAAATAATTTCATAATTATCTGTCCTTATTTGTAACTGCGTACTGCCAGTTTGACTTCTTCGAATTTTAAATCTTCCTCATGACGGGCCGGGGTTTCTCCATCCCCTTTGAATTCCCAGACTGCGGCATGGGCAAAATCTTCGTCATTACGGGTGGCTTCACCATCCTCGGTCTGGTACTCCTCACGGAAATGGCCACCGCAGGATTCATTACGGTCGAGGGCATCCCGGCATAACAGTTCACCAAAATCAATAAAGTCGCGAACCCGCCCAGATCTTTCGAGTTCCATATTATACTCCTCACCCTTTCCTGTAACGAGGAGGTTTTTATTAAAATCGTCTCGGAGATCCTGAATTTGACCAATGGCTTTTTTAAGCCCCTGCTCATTTCGGGCCATACCAGCGTAATCCCACATGATTTGACCAAGTTCTTTATGATAAGAACGGGAAGAACGCTTTCCTTTGGCAGAAACCAACTGGCCAACGCGTTCTTTAACAGATTCCATCGTTTCGCGAGCAACTTCGCCCTCGGGATCAATGGCTCCAGGGCTGATAGTTGTTAAATAATTTCCAATGGTGTAAGGAATAACAAAATATCCGTCGCTCAAGCCCTGCATCAGAGCACTGGCACCAAGTCGGTTGGCACCATGATCTGAAAAATTTGCCTCTCCCAGAACAAAGCATCCGGGAATTGTGCTCATCAAATTGTAGTCTACCCACAAGCCACCCATGGTGTAGTGTATAGCAGGATAAATACGCATGGGGCGGTGGTAGGCATTTTCTCCAGTGATACGCTCATACATCTCGAAGAGGTTGCCGTAGCGTTCACGAATTACATTTTCACCGAGACGGTTAATGGAATCCTCAAAATCGAGATATACCCCACGACCACCAGGACCAACTCCACGACCTTCGTCACAGGCTTCTTTAGCAGAACGACTGGAAATATCGCGGGGTGCAAGATTTCCAAAACTTGGGTATTTTCTCTCGAGATAGTAATCCCTGGCATCTTCAGGAATCTCCGATGGAGCCTTACCACAATCCTCCGCATTTTTGGGCACCCATACCCGGCCATCATTACGGAGGGACTCAGACATCAGGGTGAGTTTGGACTGATGATCACCAGATACCGGAATACAGGTCGGATGGATCTGGGTGAAGCAGGGGTTGGCAAATCCAGCCCCCCTGCGGTAGGCTCGAAAATTTGCGGTCACATTACAACCAATCGCATTGGTCGATTTGTAGTAAACATTGCCATAACCCCCAGTGCACAAGAGGACAGCATCGGCTGTCCATACCTTGAGCTCACCTGTGGAAAGATTACGGGTGATGATTCCTTTGGCATGACCATCCACCACGATGAGATCGAGCATTTCCTGACGGACATGCATCTTTACCTGGCCGGAAGCGATCTGGCGGCTGAGGGCACTGTAAGCACCCAGAAGAAGCTGCTGTCCAGTCTGGCCCCTAGCATAGAAAGTACGGCTTACCTGAGCACCACCAAAAGAACGGTTCGCGAGAAGTCCACCATACTCTCGGGCGAATGGAACACCCTGTGCCACGCACTGGTCGATAATATTAACACTGTTTTGAGCAAGTCGGTGAACATTGGCTTCACGGGAGCGGAAATCGCCACCTTTGATAGTATCGTAAAAAAGCCGGTGAACCGAGTCTCCATCGTTTTGGTAGTTCTTCGCACCATTGATTCCGCCCTGTGCCGCTATGGAGTGGGCACGGCGGGGAGTGTCCTGGTAACAAAAGCAATCCACATTGTAACCAAGCTCTCCAAGGGTTGCTGCGGCTGAGCCTCCGGCCAGTCCGGAACCAACCACGATAAGTTTGAATTTACGTTTATTGGCTGGATTGACCAATTTGGAAGAGAAGCGGTGGTTTTCCCACTTGTCAGCAAGAGGACCTTCAGGAATTTGGGAGTTAAGATTCATGGGGCGTACTTTTTAAAGATTCGCAGAACAAGAAGACCCGCAGGAAGCCTCCAGGCAGTTCACCAATCCGTATTTTTGTGCGACAACGAGGACTGGGATAATGGAAAAGCCGGCAAAAATGACCCAACCGTATACCGATGCGATACAATCTAAACGGGAACGCCAGCTTTCGGATCTTAGTCCCAAAGTCTGAAACATACTCGATACACCGTGGGCTAGATGACGGCAGAGAAGAAACATACAAACCACATAAAAAACTGAGATCGCATCCACCCGGAAGCCGGCGAGAATCATATTGTAAACATCATGAATCTCGGAACCATCGGGAGATCCGACCGTCGTCTTGAGGTCGTTGTATTCCGGGAAAATTGTGCGGATAGTGAAATGTAACAAGTGAAATACAATGAATGCAAGCATGAGGGAACCGGTTAGCCCCATGCGAAGGGATGACCATCCTGCCCGCTTGGTTACTTCCACCTCATTTGAGTGAGGTCGAGCAGCACGGTTTTCTTTGATCAATTGGTAAGCAGTAATTGCGTGAATCACAACGCAGACCAACAAAAACAAGCGTGAACCCCAAAGAATGGGAGCGGGCAGGTTTTGTAAAGCGTGGGCATAGGCGTTGATTGCTTCTTGTCCAAGCAGTACTTGCAGGTTGCCAGCCATGTGAACAAAAACAAACCCAACCAAAACAATTCCGGTCAGGGCCATGAGATATTTTTTGAATAAGGATGATTGGAGCATGACTAATCTATTTTATAGATACATCTTCCCATCACACAAATGGGTGACGAGTTAAAAGGGGTAGAATTAAAAAAGTATTAGTTAGGAGAATTAGTAAAATTAATATTTGTGCAAACACAATTCATAAGGACTAAAGAAGCGAATGTTGACGGGAGTGAATAAATCTTAGTTGCCACTCCCTTCTCACCCATGTCATGGATAAGAATTAATATTTAAAAAATGAAGTATATTTTTATAACAGGCGGGGTAGTTTCTTCTTTGGGAAAAGGACTAACTTCTGGAGCTCTTGGTGCCTTACTTGAACAACGTGGCTTGACCACAAGAATCCAAAAGTTTGATCCGTATTTAAATGTCGATCCTGGGACGATGAGCCCCTTTCAGCACGGCGAAGTCTATGTTTTGGATGATGGTGCGGAAACCGATCTGGACCTTGGACACTATGAACGATTTACCTCTGGTAAATTAAGCCGTTTCAATAACCTCACTAGTGGACAAATTTATGAATCTGTGATCCGTAAGGAAAGACGCGGAGATTATCTTGGCAAAACCGTGCAGGTTATTCCTCATGTCACGAACGAGATCAAAGACAGAATATACGCGGCTGGAGAAGGCGTTAATGTACTGATTACTGAAATTGGGGGAACCATTGGAGATATTGAGGGTCTTCCCTTTACAGAAGCCATGAGGCAGTTTGCCACTGAGGTAGGTAAGGCGAATGTTCTCTTCATTCATATGACATTGCTCCCCAGTTTGCGTGCAGCTGGTGAATTAAAAACCAAGCCCACTCAGCAGAGTGTTGCCAAGCTTCGCGAAATAGGCATCCAGCCGGATATCCTTATCTGTAGAACTGAGCAGCCCATCACTGAAGAAATTCGTGAAAAGCTCAGTCTTTTTTGTAGTGTTCCCAAAGAAGCAGTAATCGAGGAAATGGATGTTGCACATTCCATTTACGAATTGCCTCACATGCTAAAACAGGAAGGTCTCGATACATTGGTGACCCGGTTCCTGGGCCTAGATGCACCCGCCCCCAAGCTCGATGAATGGGAAGAAGTGGTTCACCGTTTGATCCACCCGAAGCACAGGGTAAAGATTGGAATGATTGGCAAGTATGTTGACTTGCAGGACTCCTACCTATCGGTCAATGAATCCCTGGTGCATGGAGGTATCCGAAATGATACCGGTGTTGAAGTGGTTCACCTCGATGCGGAAGCGATCGAGAGAGACGGTCCTGAGTCTCATCTTGCGGGTCTTGATGGAATCTTAGTCCCCGGAGGTTTTGGCGACCGGGGAACTGAGGGTAAGATTCTTGCGTCGAAGTACGCCCGGGAACAAAAAATTCCCTACTTTGGACTTTGCCTGGGTATGCAAATTGCGGTGATTGATTATGCCCGCAATGTACTGGGTCTGGAAAAAGCAAATAGCACTGAATTTGATTCCAATACCCCGCACCCCGTTATCCATATTATGGATGATCAAAAGACTGTAACCGATAAAGGTGCCACGATGAGATTGGGTGCATGCCCCTGCCGGCTAAAAGCAGGAAGTGCCAGTCGGATTGCCTACGACAAAGAGGAAGTATCGGAAAGGCATAGACACCGTTTTGAGTTCAATAACCAATTCCGCGATGAACTCGAAGCAGCCGGTCTCACGGTGGCCGGAGTAAACCCAGAAAGAGATCTTGTGGAAATTGTAGAAGTTAAGGATCATCCATGGTTTGTGGCGGTTCAGTTTCATCCGGAATTTCAATCCAAGCCAACCAAGGCCCATCCGCTGTTTGCTGCTTTTATTGAAGCAACTTTGACCCGCAAATTGGCGGGTAATGAAGCCGTCAGGGAATCCTGATTTACGCTAATTTTTGGGCTTTACCCGAAGTCCATAATTCCTCGCAATAGGCAACAATTATGATCATTGATGCCCACACCCACCGCTACCCCGAAGAGGTGTTCGCAAATCCCTCCAAATTTGCAAATGAAAGAGGTGAGTTGCAGTGGCTCAATATGGTAATGCCTCATGGGAGACCCTCTCTCCAAGGCTGGGCAAGCCGGCAGCAAATGCTCCAGGATATGGATGCTGCAGGAATAAACCGCTGTGTACTCCTTGGCTGGTACTGGGAAAATTTCCAAACCTGCGTCGAAGCTAATCAATGGCATTCGGTTTGGCTCAAAGAAGATCCCGAGCGATTCATTGCCTTTCTTTCCATCAGGCCCGATATCCCTGACATGAGGGACTATTTAAAAAAAGCACAGGACGATGGTTTTCAGGGAATCGGAGAATCCCACCCATGGGCACAGGGATTTTCACTCAAGGATAAGCTATGGATGGAAGCGATGGAATTTGCCTGTGAAGCAGGATGGCCGGTTACTTTTCATACCACTGATCCTGATGGTAAGGATTACCCAGGAAAAACACTTACCCCCATGGAGGAATTTTTATGGCTGGCCAAAGAACTACCGGACTTGAAAATTATTCTGGCTCATGCGGGAGCCCTGTATGCAATTCAGCATCCTATGCCTGACAATATTTACTTTGATTTAGCAGCCTGCCCGCTCCTTTATCCTGCGACTATCTATTCAAAGCTAATTGATGCAGTGGGTGAAGAAAGAATCCTTTGGGGTACAGACTATCCTCTGCGAATTTACCCCTCCACTCAGGTGCAACCAGATTTCAAAACTTTTCTGGAAGAATTTATGCAAAGCACAGATGTTGACCACAGATCAATCGATGCGATGACCGGCACTAATTTCCTCAACCTGATACAGTGAATATAGCATTCAAAAACATCATTCCTGACCCGCTGCCAATATCTAGCATATCTGAGTCAGAAATCTGGGGGGAGCAAATTGAATTTAACCAGGGTGAGTCCATCCTTGCCCACGCTCCATCCGGAAAAGGGAAATCCACTTTCCTCCATCTTATCTATGGACTGAGGAAAGATTTTTCCGGCTCTTTCATTTTGGGAGATTTCTCTTCAAAAAAAATTGACCAAGGTGATTGGGAGAGCTTACGGGCACAAAAAATATCCATTCTTTTTCAGGATCTACGGTTATTTTCCCATCTGACGGCACGGGAAAACCTCAGCCTATTACCTGCTCTGTCCGACAACAGACCTCCTATCGAAGAAATGTGTCAGCGGCTAAATATTGGCTCTTTACTGGAACAGAAAGTGTGCACTCTTTCACACGGACAAAGACAACGGTTTGCCCTGATTCGCAGCTTACTCAAACCTATCACATGGTTACTACTGGACGAGCCATTCAGCCACCTCGATGAAAAAAACACCGAGGCAGCAGTCCACTTAATCGAACAGATTCGGGCAAAGGAGAAATTTGGACTTATCCAAACCTCTCTATCAAAAGGGAGTTTTTTAAGCTGCGACCGCACCCTGAGTTTATGAGGGATAACCTGAATCAGCTTCTCGACCGCTGCCTCGGAAATAATTCCTCTGGGATCGAAATGCGTGTCGCATCCATGGGATGTCTGCTTGGGTCTGCCCTCATCTTGTTAGCGATTCAGTTTTGGAGCGAAGTTAAGGGTCTTCACAGTCATCCAGTTGAGGAAGCCTACTACCTGACCCTAAATAAAACAGTAAAAGGGGGTATTTTGGAAAATCTTTCTCAAAACGGTGACGGATTTGATGAGAATGAGATTGCGGCAATCAAAGAACTGCCAGGAGTTACTGCGGTGGGAAGCTTCGCCAGAAATAACTTCCCTGTTACCTTAAACATCTGGCCAAGCGGCAAGATCGGTCTGGGAGCCGCTGCCCGTGCCGATTTATTTTTTGAATCGATACCGGACTCCTTCTTGGATCAAAACCCTAGATTTTGGAACTGGGAGAAAAATGCTTCTTTTGTGCCCATCATAGTACCTAAATTCTATCTCGATTTATGGAATTTTGGGTTGGCTCCGTCACGCTCGGAGTACCCTTCCCTTTCGGAAAAAACAGCTTCTTCTATGCCCATTGAAATTTTTATTGGTGAAGACCAGTCCGTTCGATTGATCGGTAAATTTGTCGCATTCAGTAAGAGAATTAACAGCGTCTTAGTGCCTGAGGGTTTTCTGCGTTGGGCCAATCAGGCATATGAGACGGAAGACCGGGAAAGCTATTTTTTCCTCTGGGACAATGGCGAAATCAAAGGGCCACCCGTTTCACTTGCGGAGCTTAAGAACCGCCCATTTGCTCAAATTGAACATTTGCAAGCTTCCCAAGTTGATCGACCGGCAGATATAACAAGTATGAAAAAGTTATTCTCTACGGAACCGAAAACGCAGTGCCCAGCCCGCCTCATCGTTAAGCTTGAAGATTCTCCAACCGAGGCATTTTCGGATTATTTAAAAGAGCTAGGGTACGAAACCAGTCGAGAGTTTCCTCAGAACGAGTGGTTGGGGAAAGCCACCCTGTTCCTGGTTGCCGGGCTGGCTGGAATCGGTGCTTTGGTTTCTCTTTTATCTGCGGTTACTTTTTCCAGCAGCTTTAGGCTGACCGTCTCTCAGAATGCCGAGCACTGCAGGAATTTACTTCATCTTGGATTTGGAGCCAAAGAAATTAGTGAGGTTTTTATCAGGCGTTTGAGAAGAAAATTTTTCTTGATTCTAGGGATTGCACTCGTTCTATGTGCATCCACTAAATTTTTATTGGTTACCCTGGGGAATCAGTACGGCTTAAACCTGCCACTCTCTTTGGGAATAAGCGGCGAGACATTGGGAGGGGCAATCATATACAGTTGGATCTTTTTAACCCTTAATTACAAAACCATTCGGCATACGATTCAATCCTTTGCATAACCTGATCATTTTCTAACTGGATTTCATGACCAGCTGACCATCTTTAACGGAAAAAGATACCTGACTACCTTCATTTACTTCTCCTGCAACCAAGGCACGGGCCAGTTGTGTCTCTACTTGTTTTTGCAGAAATCTTTTCAAAGGACGGGCACCGTAAGTTGGATCGTAGCCCTTTTCTCCAATCCATTTTTTAGCTGCATCCGTAAACACAACGGACACCTTTCGGTCCGCCAGCCTTTTGTTCAATCCGCTTAACAAAAGATTCACGATTTCAGTAATCTCTTCCAGGGTTAGTGGTTTAAAAAGAACGGTATCATCAATCCGGTTGAGAAACTCCGGACGAAAATGATCACGAAGCTCTGCCAGCACTGATTCACGGGCAGACTCAGAAATTTCATCGTCCAATAACTGATCCTGTAAATAGCGGCTCCCCACATTGGAAGTCATAATGACGACCACATTTTTAAAATCCACTGTACGCCCCTGAGAATCAGTCAATCTGCCATCATCCATGAGTTGTAAAAGAATATTAAAAACATCAGGATGGGCTTTTTCAATCTCGTCAAAAAGAATAACCGCATAAGGTTTTCTTCTCACTGCCTCTGTAAGTTGGCCGCCTTCTTCGTAGCCCACATATCCGGGAGGAGCTCCAATTAACCGAGCCACTGAATGTTTCTCCATATACTCCGACATATCAATTCGGACGACATTATTTTCGCTATCAAAAAGACTCTCCGCGAGGGTCTTTGCCAGCTCCGTTTTCCCCACTCCGGTTGGCCCAAGAAATAGAAAGGAGCCGATGGGTCTTTGTGGATCTTTAATGCCCGCACGGGCCCGTAAAATCGCCTCGCTAACTGCTTCCACTGCTTCATTTTGCCCGATGACCCGCTCGTGTAAAATGCTCTGTAAACGGAGTAATTTTTCCCGCTCTCCCTCGATCAGCTTGGTCACGGGGACACCGGTCCACTTTGCGACAATCTCAGCGATTTCCTCCGCGGTAACCTCTTCCTTAAGAATCGCGTCATCCTTTCTTTCGATATTTTCCAGGGCTTCCAGTTCGGCTTCTAACCTGGGAAGCTTTCCGTGCTTTAACTCGGCAACCAGATTTAAATCATAAGCACGTTCTGCGCGTTCCATTTCCGCCCGGGCAGACTCGATTTGCTCTCGTAATATTCTGACATTATCTATGCCCTTACGCTCATTTTCCCATCTGCGTTTGATGGTTTCCATTTTGTCCCTAGCATTTCCAAGTTCCTTGCGCAAAACTTCCAAACGGTCCTTGCTCGAGTTATCTTTTTCCTGATTCAATGCAGTTTCCTCAATTTCAAGTTGAAGAACCCGTCGACTGATCTCATCCAACTCCGCAGGCATACTATCCAATTCTGTACGAATCATCGCACAGGCCTCATCGACCAAATCAATCGCTTTGTCTGGGAGAAAACGCTCGGAGACATAACGGTTTGAAAGCACTGCAGCCTGGACCAATGCCTCGTCCCTGATATTCACGCCATGATGAATTTCAAAGCGTTCTCGCAATCCCCGAAGAATGGATATGGTGTCGTCCACATTGGGCTGATCGACCAATACGGTTTGAAAACGACGCTCCAGAGCTGCATCCTTTTCCACATGCATGCGGTACTCATTCAAAGTAGTCGCCCCAATACACCTTAATTCCCCTCTGGCCAGCATCGGCTTGAGCATGTTTCCCGCATCAATCGCACCCTCTGCTTTTCCCGCACCCACAATGGTATGCATTTCATCGATGAAGAGAACGATCCGGCCATCCGATTTACTCACCTCATTAAGCACCGCCTTTAAGCGTTCCTCAAATTCTCCACGAAATTTAGCACCCGCTAGCAAAGAACCCATTTCCAAGGTGAAGATTGTTTTGTCTTTCAGGCCTTCTGGGACATCTCCCCGAACAATTCGTTGAGCCAATCCCTCCACGATCGCCGTTTTACCCACTCCCGGTTCGCCGATGAGAACAGGATTATTTTTGGTCTTACGTGAAAGAATCCGGATAACCCGGCGTATTTCAGAGTCTCTACCAATCACCGGGTCAAGCTTGCCCGACTTAGCTTGTTCAACCAGATCAATTCCGTACTTTTTAAGTGCCTGAAAGGAATTTTCGGGAGTTTTGGAGGACACTTTTTGCCCACCCCTAATTTTGAGGATAGCCTCTTTAATTTTTTTGGGAGACAACTCAAAGTTTTTGAGAAACTGTTTGAAAGTGGCTGGCTTGTCTAAAGCAGACAAGCCCAAAAGTAAATGCTCTGTGCTGACATAATCATCCTGCATCTCCCTAGAAATCTCTTGGCCTTTTTCCACAGCCTCTGTCAATGCACTGGAAGCATAGGATCGGGCGGTGTTCACATTGCCGGCAATTTTGGGAAGATTTTTCAACTCACGCTGCAAAGCGAGTTGAACGGGGGCAGTACCCACACCCATTTCCTCCATCAATGCGGGAACAATTCCATTTTCCTGGTTCATTAGGGTGGCCAGCAGATGCCATACATCGACTTCCTGTTGACCGTTTCTTTTCGCTACTTCAGTCATTTGCTGAATTGCTGTAATACCAAGTTCTGTGAATTTATCGGGGTTTACATTCATGATGGGCTATCCTTGCAGGATGCGTACCGAATTTTCAGAGGTAAAAGTACTTACTATTACAGGGGAATCTTATGAATTTAGAATAAAACATTCGCAAATTGAGACGAAAATAATAGTGTAAAGTCATACATTTGTGTCAATGTGTCACAGTTAGTCGGCACGCTAAGTGTTATCTGATATTATTAACTGAAAGAAAATTAATTCTTTTTTGATAAGGGAAAATGAAAGGGTATTTCATTTTTAGGATTGAAAAAAAACTTGTTCATGCCTCCAAAATCTAAATCGAAATTTAGCTATGAACATCAAACAAAGAGTAGAGTATATTGATCAAATTCTAGACCAATTGTATCCATCACCTCCGGCACCACTAGATCATCGTGACCCTTATACCCTATTAATTGCTGTTCTTTTATCGGCACAATGTACGGATGAAAGAGTAAATCTCATTACCCCTACCCTTTTTGATCTGGCAGATTGTCCAAAAAAAATGGCAAAAGTCAGTGTTGAAAGAATCAATAAAATTGTACGCCCTTGTGGACTGGCTCCCAAGAAAGCCAAAGCTATTCATGATTTATCGCACATTCTGATTAACAAGCATACTGGTGAAGTCCCTTCAAACTTTGACGACCTGGAAGCATTACCTGGAGTTGGTCATAAAACAGCATCGGTCGTCATGGCACAGGCATTTGGATATCCCGCCTTTCCAGTGGACACCCATATTCACCGTCTTGCTCAAAGATGGAAATTAACTTCGGGAAAAAGCGTTGTTCAGACAGAAAGGGATTTAAAGAGACTCTTTCCGAAAGAAAGATGGAACGGCTTGCACCTGCAAATAATATTTTATGGCAGAGAATATTGTACCGCCCGTACCTGTCATGGACTGGAGTGTATGATTTGTTCGACTTGTTTTCCTACTCGAAGAAACAAGGTGATCACAAAGAAGGCCTAGCCCGCATTAACAAACATTCTTGGTCTTGCAGTCTTTAGGTTATTGACTGCGTCTTCTGACACCCCAGTCCTGAAAAGATAAACCTCAAGCAGACTTTCCATTTTACCAATACTATCCAATGCTGAGTCATCAAGACTGACTCCAACAAGATTCAAGTGCTCCAAGCTAACGATTTTTTCGAGTTTTCTAACCCCTTCTGAACTCACCTTTTTAGAGTTCTCAAGAGTCAGCTTTTTAAGGTTTGGAAACTTTTGAAGATTATCCAGCCCCGCATCTGTGACTTCAGAGTTGGTAAGATCCAAAATGACAAGATGCTGGGCGATAAGGTGGAGAACTTTGAGGTCATCATCATTGATCGCTAATTTAGGATCAATTGGGGATAAAACCTGCAATCCATCTTCACCTTCAAGGGGGAGAATAGTAATACCTGATGCTTTTAAATGATGCCATTGCTCTTTACTCAAACGGATACTATCCAATGAGCCTGGCGGAGCTTCCACTACTTCAGCAGTCTCCACCTCCCAGCCGGGAAACCATTGATCTATAGGTAAACCAAATTTTCTGACTATTGGCCCAATTTGGGTAGGAGCCACCAAGTATGCACCAGCGGTGGAACCAGCAACAATGATAAGGGAGATAATAAATACCATCACAGTAGCGATTAACTTGGCAACCAGGCTTTTTTCTTTCACCTTAATTACCGAAGATTGTTGATTTAGACCTTGGATCCTGACCGACTTTTTTCTGGCGGCTGGTTTTTTGGCAGTTTTCTGAATAGGTGCAGCTTGTGTTGCCGAAAGATCACCGGCCGCTTCCGCCTGTGAGTGTCTTAGTTCTGATTCACTCAGAATATTTAGGATGTCAGGTAAAAACTTCCATTCCGTTTGCCCCTCGAGCATCGCATAATCTGAAGCAAGCAATTGCCCAGCTTGGAGAAATTGTGTCGCCTGCTCCAAATTATATGGACCAAATGTTTGCCCATCTCTCGACACATATAGCATAGAAGCTTTTTCAGATGCACCAAGGTTTGCTTTTGCTTTGCGACCAAGTAGTTGATCCAGCGTAGTAGTGACTTTGGACAAATATCTCTGTGCAGGAATTTTACCTTTCAATATGGCCTGTAAATCACCCATCCTAAGTCTTAAACCTGGAGGAAGTTCAGTTTCTTCTAAATGAATGGCTAAGAATGGTTTTTTTTCATTGAGAGCTAAATTAATTTCATTACGACAATTTATCGAATCCGTGGCACGGGGAGAAATAAAACATAGAAAAACGCTGCATCCTAAAACCGCGTTGGCAATTTCCTCTGGCCATTCATTGCTGGCAGCAACTCCTTCATCATACCAGATATTATAACCAGCATCCCTTAACTCTATGATTTCAGGATATACCAAGTGTGCATCCTGATGAGAATAACTGACAAAAAGGTAGTGTTCTTCACCACTGTAAGCCTCAAACGGAGGAACCTCTTCTGAGCGTTCGTCCTGCCCTCCCTCAGGAACAATAATTCCTGGTACATCAGCAAGTGTAACCCAATCAGAACAACCTTCGAACCACGCAGGCTGATTTATCTGAATTTGCCCTGCCAGAATCCAGCCCTGCAAAGCCTCAACCTCATAAGGTCCAACTTGTTGACCATTTTGGTAAAGATAAATCTGGGCCATTTACATTTCTATTCTAGCAGGTTTGAGCAAAGTCTATGGAGAGTCGATGATCTATCCGAGAGAATATTTCACCGACTAATCCAAGGATTTTTGTTCAGCTGGCTTTGATCTTATCCAATCCGAAAGAATCTGAATTTCCTCATCTGTCAGTTTCGCATCCCTGCCATAACAAGGCATGCGGTCATTCTCCTCACCATAAAACCGATCATCTTCAGGGTTTTTGATAAATGCCACGGTCCACTCATCCGATCCGTAGCCAGTCAGATCTGGAGCATAGCCCTCTTCTTCCGAATCAATATCATGACAATCAATGCAAGCTAGCCCATCTTCAAAATCTTCATCATCATTGTAAAACAAAGATAGCAGTTCTTCTCTCTCATCCTCGCTGAGAGGATCCTGATAAGGTAAATTGGCCATATCAGACAACAGAAGAGCAATTTTGGGTAATAAAGCCGTTTCCTCCGGCGAGTATTTGGGCAATACCTTCTTTGCCATGGTGCCGTCTTTAAACGCGGTGCCTCCAAAATATTCTTCGGAAACATAATGCTCATAAGTCAACAATCGGGTGACCCATTCAATGCTGGCAAATCCAGCTAATTCGGGAGCAGACTGTTTGTCATCTACTGGATAACCACGGCCGTCATGGCCGTTGTAGCGATGACAACTCGCACAATGAGCGGCAAAAAGTACACGACCTCTGTTCTCACGATCCTCTCGCAATAAAGTAACAGCACCTGCAGGAGGAATCCCTTGATCTTCGACGATTGTAAGCACACGATCTGCCTGCCAATTGGCTTCCTCTATTGCAGCAGCATGGCGAAGATTGGAACGATCCTCGGAAAAAGCCAGTAAAGTTAAGGCAACAGAACCTGCCAATAAGGTCCACCAAAACCCAATATTGATTTGGTGGCCCGAACGACTTGCCCCAATGAAGGGTTGAAGAAAGATCCAAAGAGCAAGAAAGGCAGGGATTATTACAGCACCCCAGAAGGCAGGTACATATTTGAGCAGTTGAAAGAGAAAGAGAAAATACCACTCTGGTCTAGCTGGGAATTCATTTGCAGGATCCGCAGGCGGACCAAGGGGGGCACCCCGGAAATAAATGGTCAGTGCAACGACAGCCAGTAACACTGCAAGACAAGCAATTGCATCTTTTAAAATCTGATCTGGCCAGAAGTAAGAATCTTTCTTGGGTCTTGGTTCTTTCACATGAATACCATGCTTCCGAAACAGATAAATATGCACCACCACCAAGCCGATCAGAGAGGCTGGAAGAATGCCGGCATGAAGGGCAAAAAAGCGAGTAAGTGTGTGGTGACCGTACTCAACCCCACCAACCACAATTTTTTGAATCGCAGGTCCAATCACTGGTACTTCTGCCATCAAATTGGTGGCCACAGCAGTCGCCCAATATCCCTTCTGGTCCCAAGGCAGTAAATACCCGGTGAGAGATAGAGCTAGTGTTACCCCTAGCATCAAGGCTCCAAACCAAAAGTTAAGTTCACGAGGTGCCCGGTATGCTCCATCAATCACCACCTGCATAAGATGGAGAACAAGGAGCACAATCATAGCCTGTGCCATATAATGATGAACTCCTCTTAAAAACCATCCTCCCCACACTTGGTATTGTAAAAAATAAACACTCTCCCATGCAGTCTGGGCACTTGGACTGTAGAACATCCATAATAAGGTTCCAGTAACAACCTGTGTGAAAAATGCAAAAGTCAGACAGCTTCCCCAGACATACCTCCAACGGGCTCCTCCCGGCACTTTCTCATAAAGAACCTCTTGTAAAAGATCCCGGTAGCCCGACCTATCGTCGAGCCAATCAAAGATTACCTTCATGATAGTGGAATTTTTTCGGGAATATTGGGCCGGAATTGCTGGAAGCGAATCCATACTTGCCCGTTTTCTACCTTCGTTTCCATTGTATCCATAGGTCGGGGACTGGGACTATTTTCCGTGGTTACCGAGCCATCCAATGCAAATGAACTGTTATGGCAGGGACAAAAGTAGTCGTTGCTTTGCTTGCGGTAATCAATCGCACAGCCCAAGTGGGGGCATTTCAAGTTAAACGCCACCACTTCATCTCCTTTTCTGGTAAGATAAACGGCACCGACTGGAACATCTTTGTAAGTAGTCCAAGCATCCACAACTTTCTCCTGGATGACCTCAAATTTTGCAGGTGAACCATCCTCAGGCAGTGATGCTATTGGAGCAACCTTGGACCATGTAACATTGCCCCCACTTTCAGCACTCTTCTTAACTGGATCGAAAACAGCTGGTAACCCAGCAACTACTGGAAAAAGACCACATGCGGCAGATGTTCCAATGGTGGCGACGCGAATAAATTTTCTTCTAGTTGTATCTTCTTCCACATCCATGCTGATGATCTATAATGTCGAATTCAGTACTTATATCTTGAGTCCTAAAACTTAGGAAACAACTTTAAGGCAGAGGGGGCAAAGGAGGTAAATCACCCAAACCATCATCAGTGTCAGGCAGTGGAGGCAACCCACCTTCATCTTCCATTCCAGGCAGTAAAGGTAGATCTAAACCCGGTTCTGAAGACGGCAATTCAGATGATTCTTCAACCGCAGGAACCGGATCTCCAAGCAAGGGAGGCAATGCCCCTTCTGCAGGATCCGGGGAAGGGAGTTCCGGAAGACCTGGAAAATCATCATCCATAGGTTCATTTGGGCTCGATTCATCGGAGAGCTCGGGTGTTTCGGGAAGTAAATCATTAAGTGGACCCGAATCCGCTGCCTCAATTTCAGGAAATATAGGCTCGTCCATTACAGGAAGCTCACTGCTAACTTCATCCAACGAGGGAAGCTCTCCAGTTTCACCAATATCCTGGTTATTGCTATCTAGTGGACCTTCAATTGGTGGCAGAAGGGCCTCAGGATCAGGTTCCGCAACCATAATCGGCTTTGAAGAAGGCTCTTCCTCCAAACCGGGCAAGTCGATGGATGGCAAACTATCCATTTCTGCTGCATCAGTTTTTTTAGGGGGTGGAGAAATGATGTTCACTTTTTCGGGTATTTTAGAAGATGATACCTGAAGCGGAGTGCCATCCGATCTCCAGGTCACCTCTTTGCCATGTCTAACGCCGTTGGTGTATCCCCGAACATACATCTTTTGACCGTTTGGCCACCAACGGGTAACCGTACCGTGCCATTTACCATCTTTGTAGTTCCTCTCAAACATTTTAACTCCGTTGGAAAACCACTTGGCACTGACTCCATGCTTTCTACCATCGCGCCACTGTTCGTCAGATTGAACATATTCCCCGTTCTCGCCCGTATCGATTGTTAAGATCCTTCCGCTGAAAGGCTGCTCTGATGAGGCAAGGTACAAGAGACCATAACGACTTTTGAAGTTTGCATCGTACTCACTCTTGGCAACTTGATAAGAATTGCTTCTGGTTATACCGACGCTGGAAGGTTTTGTGCCTTGCGGTGCATTTGGGGAGGGTGCAGGTCTCCGGTATTGATTTTGACAGGAGGTAAAGAGCAAGATGCAAAAACACAATGGAAGAATTAGGCAATGCTTCATCGATAGTTATCCAAACATGTGCCCATGATTTTGCAAGTATGAAGGATTGCAGAAGAATTCCGTTGCTGACTCACACATACTTGAAACTTGCCTTATTTTTCTCAATCAATCATAAAAAATCGCAAACTATCATTTTCGATCATCGATCGATTATTACCAGCCTAACTATTAATAAATAAATGACTCTCGATCAACTCACTGTCGTTTTGCCTGCAGTTGGAGCAATTGCCCTGCTCTTCACATGGTGGAAAACTCAATCCATTAATGCTATTTCCGAAGGTTCGGAAAGAATGTCGAAAATCGCCAAAAGCATCCAAGAGGGCGCAATGGCCTTCCTTCGTGCAGAGTACAAAGTTTTGTTTTTCTTTGTAGTTGCAGTGGCTGCACTTCTTTATTGGAGCGGAAATAATAATCCCAACAGCCACGGATTGGTAGCTCTTTCCTTTGTTGTCGGTGCATTTTGCTCAGGCCTAGCTGGCTATTTGGGAATGAAAGTTGCCACCAAAGCTAATGTCCGCACAGCCAATGCCGCAAAAGACAGCTTGGGTAAAGCACTTGAAGTTGCTTTTTCCGGTGGCGCGGTAATGGGATTGGGCGTCGTAGGTCTTGGAATCTTAGGGTTGGGCGGTTTGTTTGCTTACTTCTCTGACTATTTTGGTGCTTTTGAAAACAAAGATGCATTGGGCACTACCCTATCCGTGCTTACTGGATTTTCTTTTGGTGCATCTTCCATCGCCTTGTTTGCCCGCGTTGGGGGCGGCATCTACACGAAGGCTGCAGATGTGGGTGCTGACCTCGTCGGAAAAGTTGAGGCAGGTATCCCCGAAGACCACCCTTTAAATCCCGCCACAATTGCTGATAATGTTGGTGACAATGTTGGTGATGTAGCCGGTATGGGTGCTGACCTTTTTGAGTCCTATGTTGGATCAATTATCGGGACCATGGTTTTAGGAGCAGCTATGGTTGCAGGTTCGACCGACTTTATGGACTTTCTCGGCGGACTGTCTCCAGTTTTTCTTCCTTTAATCTTGGGTGCTGCTGGAATCATAACTTCCATCTTTGGTACTTTTTTAGTCAAAGTTGGGGACAATGGTGATCCGCAAAAAGCTCTCAATACCGGAGAATTTGTTTCTTCCGGTCTTATGATCGCTGCTTCTTATTATATCATTAATAAATTCCTTCCTGAAACATGGACTTTTGCTGGTACAACCTTCACCTCAATGGGCGTATTTTGGGCAACAATCATTGGTCTTGTCGCTGGCCTAGCGATCGGAATTATCACCGAGCATTACACCGGAACTCACAAAAAGCCAGTTATTGCTATTGTTGATCAATCTATAACTGGTTATGCAACCAATATCATTGCGGGTTTGGGTGTTGGAATGATCTCCACCACTCTTCCCATTTTAGTTATTGCTGCTGCTGTCATCGGAGCCCACGAAATGGCTGGGCTCTACGGCATAGCGATTGCTGCGGTTGGGATGCTCTCCAATACAGGTATCCAGTTAGCAGTTGATGCATATGGACCCATTTCGGACAACGCTGGTGGAATCGCAGAAATGTCCGAGCTGCCCAAAGAAGTCCGTGAGAGAACCGACAAGCTGGACGCTGTAGGTAATACTACTGCAGCAATCGGTAAAGGATTTGCTATCGGATCAGCGGCTCTTACTGCTTTAGCTTTGTTTGCTGCATTCACTGCATCTTTCAACCAAACCCATCCTGACACTCCTTTATCTCAAATAAATATACTTGATCCTAAAGTAATGGCAGGACTTTTTGTCGGGGGCATGCTTCCCTTCTTGTTTAGTGCTTTAGCCATGGGTGCAGTTGGACGGGCAGCCATGTCTATGATTCAGGAAGTTCGTCGACAATTCCACGACATCCCCGCCCTCAAAAAAGCGCTCCAAGTGATGAACCAAAATGAAGGCAAACCAAGCTCAGATTGGTCTGAAGATGACAAAAGGTCATTCGATGAAGCTATTGATTCCGCGGAATATGGAAAGTGTGTTGAGATTTCCACGCAGTCCGCAATTAAAGAGATGGTGGCACCTGGTCTAGTCGCTATTGCCACCCCTGTTGCAATTGGATTTTGCGGAGGAGCAACTATGCTCGGTGGTTTACTCGCTGGGGTAACTGTAAGTGGTGTACTACTTGCCTTATTTCAATCCAATGCCGGTGGTGCTTGGGACAATGCCAAGAAAATGGTTGAGGAAGGTTATGAAATTAATGGAGAACGCTACGGAAAAGGTTCGGAGCTTCACAAAGCTGCGGTTGTGGGAGATACCGTTGGTGATCCTTTAAAAGACACTTCCGGTCCATCCCTCAATATTCTCCTTAAACTTATCTCCGTAGTCGCTTTAGTTTTAGCTCCGTTTATAACGATTAGCGGACTTTTTAGTTAAGTCGCTTTAGTTACAAATCCTCTCCGACAGAGCGGGCAAAATCTGCCCGCTCTGCGGAGCTTGATTTGTAGTAGGAAGTACCCGCCACAAATACATCCACTCCTGCTTCAAGGCATTCTTCCACATGTGGGGGACCAACCCCTCCATCCACCTCAATCAAAAATGAATGACTCCCGGATGAACGCTTCTGGGAAAGCTCCCTTACCTTGTCCAAAACATAAGTTTTAAAGCTTTGTCCGCCAAAGCCTGGATTTACGGTCATACAAAGGCAAAGATCAACTTGGTCCAAATATGGAAAAAAAAGATCCACCGGGGTGTCAGGATTAATTGCCAATCCAGTTTTGATACCGGCGTCACGAATTTGGTTCAACGCAGCCTGATGATCGTATTCCGGCTCCAAGTGAATGGTAATAAGATCGGAACCTGCCTTAATAAAAGGTGTAAGGTAAAGGTCGGGTCGCTCAAGCATCAAGTGGACATCAAAGAAGAGTTTGGAGTTTGGACGTAAGTCAGCCACAGTTTGAGGACCAAAACTTAGGTTAGGGACGAAATGCCCATCCATCAAATCAAGGTGGATCCACTTTCTACCATCCTGCTCAACTTCTTGCAAAGATTGGAAAAGATTAGCGTGATTTCCTGCTAAAAGAGAAGGTGCCAGAATTTTTTTCTGATTCATGTGATTATAGATTAAGGAAGTCTTCTTGCTGACAAAGAAATTTCGTTGGCAATCTGCTGGGCTAATGACTGTCTGGATTGATCGTCCACTGGCAACGCCCTTGTGTTTGGCCTCAAGGTAGAGGCATCAACCGTGAATGATTCGTTGTGTGTGAGATTTTGAGATTTATTCTCCCAGACTACATTAACCGTGGATTCTAGAATAAAAGAGGAAGCTAGGATCGAATCATCAGGATCATAACTTTGCGGACTATGACGGTGATCTGTGATTGTAATCCCTAAATTCCACTCGGCATTGTTTTTATTGATCACCACCTGATTGCCAGACTTTAGAAGCGCCTTACGAATTTCTCGGTCCACTAGTGGAGCCATATTCAAGCCAAAGGATTTGTTGTCAACAACGATGGATATGCTTTTGCCACCGCCATCATGAAGTCTGTAATTACAGCCCCATAGTTGGAGCAACACTACCAAAGATAATATATGGGTGTAGCATTTAATCATCTCCACTTCTTAAAGCAGCAACTCTTTCTTCTGCCACTCTCGCCGCTTCGGATTCCGGTGCTGTAGTAATGGCTTCATTGTAAAACTGCAAAGCTGGCTTATTGCCAAGTTCCTTCCAACGAAGAATAAAATACTTACCGTAGTTTTCTACATATTTCCCAATTTCTACCTTACTTGCAGCAAGGATCTGTCTCATGTCCCGCTTACTTTTCTGGGCATGCTTCTTGCGGTCTAAGGCTTGTTTTAGCCGGTGCTGATAAGCAGAATCGGCTTCATATTTTCCCTGAGGAGGTGAGCGATCAAACAATATCAAATAGTCCTCAAAAAAGTTTAAGGCTTTTAAAGTCGAACCTTGATCATAGGAGGGACCTGAAACACGGCCTTCATAAATCGAGGCTAATATAAAGTACGCTTTCTCGCACACATAGTGTTCAGGGTACAAATTAACAATTCTTTCAAGAGCGTCGATTGCATCATCCTCCTTGTCTTCTTTCAAAGCAATTTCCGCCAAAACCATAAGGGACCTTGGGGCAAACCTGGGCCCTCTTGCCAGTTCAGCAATTCTACTTAACCTTGCACGATCCTCAGATCCAGAACGAAAACGAGGAACGACACCCCACTTGCGGGGCAAATCTTCTATGGCTAATTTTTCCGCAATTCTTAATAGAGATTCAGCCACACGCTCAAAATCATACCTGGGATATGCAATCGCAACCAGTTCAAGGTGGTCAAATGCATCTTTCCAATCACCCTTGTTTTCTCTTATCAAAGAAGCTCGGTAAAGAGCCTCGGGGCCAACCAAAACTGAAGATCCATCCATTGTTAAAATAAAATCTGATCTACGCTTCGAAAATTTTTCGTACAATTTAAGTGCACTGGAAATTTCTCCTTTCAGATGAAATTCATCCGCATCTAAGAACATTTTTTTTGCCTCAGTATCATCATACGGTGAACGGTCCTTAACGAAGAAGCCAGTGCCCGGGAAAATATGCTGCTGCTCATCAGTAGTTTTGTCGCCAGGTCGTGCACCCTTGACGGCAAGAAGATCAAGTTGAAAAAGAAACAGTACAAATAAAGCTGAAATTGATAAAAATTTCATATGTAACTAACAGCGAAACAAAGTTGAGGACCAAGTCAATCCTGCACCGAATGCAACTAGTAAACCAAGCCTGCCAGCTTTTAATCTATCAGCCCTACGAGCCTCATCAAAAGCGATAGGTACCGATGCTGCAGATGTATTTCCATATCTATCAAGGTTACAAAAAAACTTCTCCATCGGTAAGCCCATACGCTGAGAAAGACTCTCCACGATACGAACATTAGCTTGGTGGGGAATCACTAGGTCAAGATCCTCCACCTGATAGCCAGTTTGCTCTAAAATATGCCTTGCGGCACGATCCATGACACGGACTGCCGATTTGAAGATTTCTCTGCCATTCATTTTCAGGTAGTGCTGCCTATTCTGTACAGAATCGACGGATGCAGGGCTTCTCGAACCACCCCCAGGCTGACATAAGAGAGATGGGTTAGACCCATCTGCTCCACAATAAAAACCAAGTAATTGCGGACCGGATCCTTCTTTGGAAAGAACCGTTGCACCAGCTCCATCACCAAAAAGAACGCAGGTGGTTCGATCTTGCCAGTCTATAATACTGGACATCTTTTCTGCCCCAACCACCAGAGCATTATGATAACGGCCCGTGGATATCAATGCATCAGCCACATCAAGTGCATAAAGGAAACCAGAGCAAGCAGCCTCAAGGTCAAAGGATGCCACTTTCTCTAAGCCTAGCTTATCTTGCAAGAGACAGGCCGTGGAAGGGAAAGCCATATCAGGCGTAATCGTGGCAACCACAACGAGATCTATTTGATTTTTATCAATCTTGGAATCTGCAATTGCTCTTTCTGCAGCTTTTAGAGCAAGGTCACTGGTTGCTTGCTCATGAGAAGCAAACCGTCTTTCTTGAATTCCGGTCCTGGAGCGAATCCACTCGTCAGAAGTGTCAACCTTTGCACTAAGATTAAGGTTGTCCACGGCATCCTCTGGCACATAGGAGCCAAAACCCCTAATTATGGTTGGAGTGCTGTTGGGCATAAAATATATTCAATTATTTATAATATCCAGTCCATCTAGAGGCTCTGGTCGAAGAATTTCGTTTGCACCTTTTACATCCTCCATAACTTGACCAAGCATATCATGCTGAACCAGATCCAAAGCAATTTTTATGGCACCACTTATGTGATTTCTATTGGACGAACCATGTGCTTTGATGATATTGCGGTTTAGCCCAAGAAGGGGTGCTCCTCCAAATTGCTCTGGATTAATTCTTTGCTTGAGGCTTTTGAAAGCACCCTTGGAGAGCAATGCACCCGTTTTTCTCAAAGTATTCCTACGAAGCTCCTCATCCAAGAAACTTCCGATTAATTTACTGAGCGATTCACAGGCTTTTAGAACAATATTGCCGACGAATCCGTCGCACACCACAACATCAACCACATTTTCAAAAATTTGAAAACCCTCGATCAGACCAGCGTAATTGAGGATGCTGCCATCAATTTCTTTGAGCATAGCATGGGCTTCGTGAATCATCTCATTTCCTTTACCTTCTTCCGTCCCGATGGTCAGGAGCCCCACTTTGGGGCGAACTAGTCCCAAGGCTACTCTTGCATAATTGGAACCAAGTATTGCATTTTGAAGAATATGGAAAGGTTTGGGGTGAGGATTTGCTCCTGCATCAAGTAGCGTAAAATATCTCTCCCTACCCGGCCAAATTGTACATAGAGCTGGACGTTCCACTCCTTCAAGTGTTCGTAAACGGATCGTACCACCCGCCATCAAGCATCCGGTATTTCCACAGCTTAAAAGAGCATCTGCCTCACCATCCTTGAGGCTTTGCAGGGCTAGAGCCATGGACGAGTCTTTCTTGTTCTTTATGCCTGCTATGGGTTTCTCATCCATCGCAATCACTTCAGATGCATGACGAATGGAAAAATCAGAGGAGCCTAGAATTGGATCATCAGCTATTAGAGGAGAAAGAATTTCATCCCTACCGAAAAATAAAAATTTGGTGTCTCTTGGAGTAAATTCAAGAGACTTCGAGACACCGGCTAATATTTCCCCAGGCCCCTTATCACTGCCCATGGCATCGATAGCCAAGGTAATTTTGGCTTCGGTCAAACTCATCCCGAAGCTGAAAAGGTAAAATCAGACCTCCAAGTCAAGAACTTGTCGACCTCTGTACTGACCTGTTTCTGGATTGACGCGATGCGGACGAGAAAACGATCCGTCAACATCTTTGGCTAACAAAGGCTCTTGAAACCGATTGGCTCCTCTACGCTTACGACTGCGTTGTTTAGATTGTTTTCTTTTAGGCTGTCCCATGAAAATTATAAAATCATTTTAAACCGTAATCGTCAAGTACACTGTAAATTAGAATTAATTACTGAAATACCATGCCAAAATGATGGAACCAAGCACCAACCGATACCATGCGAAAATGGACAGACCCTTATGAGACAGATAGCTGACTAACCATTTCACTGACAAGGCGGCAGACACTCCGGCAATTAAGCACCCTACTAATAATGGCCCAAGGGAGAGATAGGTGATCATCTCGCTACCAGCAAACAAGATCTTATATCCAGCAGCCGCAGTTAAAGTGACAAGCCCAAGCAGAAAACTGTACTCAGCAGCCTGAACTCTGGATAGCCCAACCCAATATCCGCCAATAATGGTCATCATTGACCGGCTTGTCCCTGGCCACATTGCCACACACTGCAAAAAACCGATCAAGATCGCAGATTTTTTGGTCATTTGATCGAGAGCTATTGCAGGCGAGGGATTACGGCACAGATAGTTCTCCATCCTGAACATCACGAAAGCACCCACAATCAAAGCCAGTGCAATTGGAAGCAAACCCAAGAGTACACTCTCGATTATATCATCTAGGAATGGACCTAAAGCAGCAGCAGGAAGGAAGGAAAGGAGGATTAAAACACCAAGTTTCCTACCCTTCTCTGACTTTCCAACAAGGCCAAGAAAAATGAGGGATACTTGAACGCGATAAAGCCAAGCAACTGCTAGTATAGCACCGCCCTGAATCACAATCAAATAAGCAAAGATTGCTTGCTCTGCTTTTTGTGGTCGGCCGGGCCTATTTTCGCTTAGCAAATGCTCGACTAGTACCAAATGACCTGTTGAGGAAATCGGGAGAAATTCGGTCACTCCCTCCACGACCCCGTAAATAACTGCATCAGTGTAATCAATGATTGAGGTATTATTTTGATCAGACTGACTACCCAAGCAAGACCCACAAAAGCTTGTAACAAAAGCTAACCCTAAGAAAATATTGATTTTTGTTTGTATAAATCTCAAGCCTCTCCTACTTGATCAGCTGCAGATTCAAAGCAAGCTCATTAAGAAAATTTTTAAAAGAGTTCTACTATCTACCCATGAAATCCTCTGTGCTATCTGAGTTTACTCAAACCATCAAATCAGGAATTTCTTTGTCGAAAGAAGAAGTTTCTCTCGCCGTACAGTCCCTGGCAGCTGCCGGAATAAAGGAAGAAGAAAAATTTTCATTTCTCAAAGCACTGGCCGAAAAAGGCGAAACTACAAATGAGTTCTCCGCTTTTGTAAAAGGATTCCGAAAGTTAGCCTCGGATCCAGAAATCGATGATCTTGTGGAGGGAGGGATTGATTTATGTGGAACCGGCGGGGATAAATCGGGCAGTTTCAATATTTCGTCCGCCGTCTCCTTTCTTCTAGCTGCGGCAGACATTCCGGTCATTAAACATGGCAACCGCTCCATTACCTCGAAGTGCGGAAGTGCTGACTTGATTGAAGCTAGCGGAATCCCTTTGCAGATGGATAAAAATTTGCGACGGGAGTGCTTAAAACGCTTTAATTTCTGTTTCCTTTTTGCTCCCGCATTTCATCCCGCTTTCAAGGAAATTGCTCCGGTTAGAAAATCCCTCGCTGCAGCAGGAGTCGTAACTGTTTTCAACAGGCTGGGCCCCACTCTTAATCCTGCTTGTCCTCCCTATCAGCTGCTTGGGGTATATGATCCTGCTTATCAACAGGAGATGGCCAATGCACTCTCGGACAATGGGGGCACCGGGGGTTGGATTGTCCACGGAAAAATAGACGGGGAAACTGGTGGCATTGACGAGTTAACGAGCTGTGGCGAGAATCTTGTGCTAGGCTACGGGTCCAACCAGACCGATTGCCTCTCAATCCTTTCTCCATCTGCCTGGGATCAAGAAATACACTCATTCACTTCCCTTTCAGGGGGCGATGTGAAAGTAAACCTGAAAATTCTGTCTGCGTTGGCAGATGGAGCCATTAATGAAGGTTTGCTCGCTACTGTTTTGATTAATGCTGCAGCTGCTCTCAAAATAACGCATCGAGTAGCTTCGCTTCCAGAGGGTGTTGAGTTAGCTAAGTCTATCATTCAAGACGGAATATTAAAGAAATGGCTCATCGAAATTAATGATTCTTTTGGTGGCAGATGAAATACTTTGGAACAGATGGCATTCGAGGTGCCTATAATGAATCCTTCCTGAATGATTCATTTGCCGAAACAATAGGGCGTGCTCTTGGCACAAACCTTCAAAATACATTTGGTTCCTCAACCAAAGTCTTGCTTGCTCGTGACACCCGCCCCTCGGGCATATCCTTGCTCAACGCTTGCACTGGTGGGCTACAATCCAGTGGAATCGAATGCTTAGATGGTGGAGTTATCCCAACTCCAGCACTTGCTTATGGTGTATGCCAATTTAAAGCACAACTGGGAATCATGATTACGGCATCCCATAATCCATCCACCGACAATGGGATCAAAATCTTCAGCCACCTGGGTACTAAATTATCACCGGAACAGGAGGCTGAAATTGAAAATATTTTATTGGAAAGCTCCCCCAATAAACACCACCAGTTCACTCCTCTCCAAAAGGTCGATGTGCTGACCTTATACATTGATCATATCCTCCAATTTTTCCCGAGTGATCTTCTAAAGGGGATGAGAATTGCAGTTGATTTAGCAAATGGTGCGACCTCTAAAGCCACGCCCATTATACTCGAAAAACTTGGAGCAGAAATTTTCCCTATCCATAGCGGTGACGGTATAATCAATTCCAACTGCGGATCAGAATTCCCTGCTTCCTTGCAGGAAGAGGTTAAAACGAAGCACTGCGATCTTGGTATTGGACACGATGGGGATGGAGACCGTATGATTATTGTCGACTCTTCAGGACATTGCATACACGGAGATCAAATCCTCGGCCTTCTGGCACTTGATGCGTTCAGAAGAAAGAATCTTAGGAATAATGCTTTGATCGCTACTATTCACAGCAATTCAGGACTTGAGGCCAGCCTTAAGGATAAGGGGATTTCCTTGTACAGGAGCGATGTTGGGGACCGGAATGTTAAATTTCTGATGGAAGAAGTTGAAGCCAATCTGGGAGGAGAATCTTCCGGCCACATCATTTTTAAAAACTATCTTCCAACAGGAGACGGTATCTATGCTGCACTTGCCACAGTAAGAGCCATGATTGAGCAAGAAAAAAGTATTCGTAACCTTGCGGAAGAAATTGAACTCTGGCCTTCTGTAAGTAGATCATTTACCGTCAAATCAAAGCCTCCTTTATCAGAAGTGCCAACCTTGAGCTCGGCATTATCCAGGGAGGAAGAAGCATTGGGAGATAGAGGTCGGATTCTTCTTAGGTATTCTGGTACAGAGCAGAAAATTCGACTTCTGGTGGAAGGTAAATCCAAGAACGCCATCGAAAAAGTCTCCGACAGACTATCTGAGGTTATCCAATTAGAATTGTAAATTGTTCGGAGGTTGTTGATAGTTTACCTCCCTGCCCATGATTGAAGAAATTTCTATCTCACAACTTGACCCTCGCCTAGGTAAACAAATCGATACTGCGAATAGTGCACTCCCTGGTAACCCTAATTATTTTTTCGAGATCTGTTCTAATATTTTAAAACAAAATCCTGGATGCCTTGAGCTAAGGCAAAAAGTAAGGGAGGAACAATTTAAGCATGCAGGCAGCGGCAAGGGCTTATCCTCCATATTCGGCAAGGTCACCATGCCTCCTTTCATGTTAAAAGGTAAAGTTGCCAAAGATCCTCAGGGTGCTTTGGAGTCTGCGGAAGAAATGATTTCCAAAAACCCAGCCAATGTTGCTGCACATGAATTATTAGCTGAGGCAGCTGCAGCACTGGAGATGTTCAATACGGTCGTGTTTGCATACGAATGCATAAAAAAACTTCATCCCAAGGATTTAAGAAATCTCAAAAATCTGGGAAATGCCTATTTGGATGCTGAAAACACTGATGGTGCGATCACCATTGGCAATGAAATCATGAAGCTCAACCCTGGTGACGGTGAAGCCGAGGAAATGATGAAACGTGCATCAGTTAGTGTGGCGATGACTAAAGGAAACTGGGAAAATTCAACTGACTTTAGGACCCAGCTCAAAGATCAGGAAGAGGCTCAGTCTCTTGAGCAGTCATCAAAAATCGTCAATGACAAGAAAAGCTTGGAAGACCTCATTCGCTCGACTTACAGCCTCGTACAACAGGAACCTGAAAACCTGAATCACTACTTACAACTAAGCGATCTCTACCACCGATATGGCGACTCCAAAAATGCGATTGCATGGATTCAGCAAGCAAGGTCCAAAGAAAGCGGCAAGGGCGATGTTTCCTTGGAAGAAAAAGAGAGAACCCTTACTTTGGAATATTATGATAACCTGATTGAGCAGTGGGAGGCGGCCTGTAGTGCAGATCCGCAAAATCAGGCTCATCAAAAGGGCCTACAAGAGGCAATCTCAGGCAAGAAAACTTACCAGCAGTCACAATTGGAATCCTTGGTTAAAAGATATCCCAACGATTTCGGTTACCGTTTTGAGCTGGGAGTCTTACTCTTTGACAGCAATCAGTACGACGAATGCCTGCAGCATTTTCAGCTCGCGCAAAGAAATGCCAAGGTTCGATTGGATGCAATTCTCTATCTGGGTAAAGCTTACCGACTAAAAGGTTTTTATGATCTCGCCATCGAGCAACTGAATTCCCTCAAGAATGAAATTCAAATTATGGACGACAGAAAGAAGAATACCATATATGAACTGGGCTGCTGCTACGAGGGCATGCAAAATCCTGAACGGGCAATCGAAGAATTCAAGCTCGTTTACTCTTCTGACATTTCCTTCAGGGACGTTGCAGATAAAATTAATGCTTTTTACGAAAGAAAGACTTAACTCTAGCTGGCGGAGAGGGCGGGATTCGAACCCGCGGTACCTTGCGGCACACCCGATTTCGAGTCGGGCACATTCGACCACTCTGCCACCTCTCCGATGCAGAATACTTTCATCATTGATTCGCGGACGACTGGCAATCCTTTTGCTGAATTAAATTTTTATCGTTTACACACTTGCCCGAATCATGATGTTTTTTTGGATTACGATAGATGCTTTTAATTAAATACCAGCTTATTGGGTTTCTCACTATCTTTTTGAGTATCTCAGGGTGCAGATCTAAGAGCGAACGCACTGTGGAACTTTCTGATGGTTCTTATTCCGGTAAAATTAGCAAGGATGGTAAAAAGGAAGGGTCAGGAATTTATCGATGGAAAGATGGCTCTACCTACGAAGGCAATTACCTCGAGGGTAAGAGGCACGGTCATGGCAAGTTTCTCTGGGCTAACGGGGAAAGCTACAAGGGGGAATATCACCATGATGAGCGAACTGGATTTGGGGAATACCTCTGGCCAGATGGCTCGAGATATTCCGGTGAATTTTTAAAAGGGAAAAGGCACGGTAAAGGAATCTTTACCAGCCCTGACTCAGTTGTTTATGACGGAGAATGGTTCGATGACCTTCAACATGGTGAAGGCACCTTGGTCTACCCTGACGGTAGAATGATCAGTGGCATTTGGAGACTTGGTAACCTAATGGCTAATCCTAACCGGATTCCATCGAATTCACTCAAGCCCTCTCTGCCCTTTATTCAAACGCCGAATTTGACTTCCAACCTCTTACCAAGTTCAGAACCCAAACTTACCCCTACGCCAGCGAAAGAAACGACTTTAGTTGCATCGCCCAAACCTTATCAACCGAGCAAAACATCTGTATCAACAAACTCTCCTGTATCCAAAAACTACACGTCTAAGAGCCAAATACCTGCCCAAAATTCGTCTTCGCAGATTGTGAAAACCCTTTCAGATATTCCTGAGGAAGAAAAGGTCCAATCTGAAACTAACATCCTGCAAAATGAGGATATTCCCGTTTCAGAAGAAAGTGAAAATAACCAAGAAATTATTCCTGATTGGTCAGGAACAGTAGCTGAAGCTGAATTGATTTTTAATACAGAGCTTTTTAATGGCTTGGATACCGTTCGCTACCGGTCTAATGGATTGCCCTTCACAGGAAGAATGCGAATCCTGAATGCCAGAGGTCAAATGGAAGGTGAAGTTGACCTTCTCAATGGACATTTGCATGGTGAGGAAATCTTTTATGATGCTTCCGGAAATGTAATAGAGAGAAACTTCTGGTCTCACGGCAAGCCCACCCGCAACTGATAAACTCTCTCCTTTCCCTCCTTCTCTGTAAGTATTTTGTGAACGTGAATTTTTTTGCGTTCATCAATCTTCTGCTCATGTCTAATTTGGTAACATGAGCAGTAGTATTTCAACCCAAACCGGCGAATCGAAAACTTCAGTTTTAGGCGATCTGCCTTACAATCCTGTTGAGCACCCCCGTGAAGTTAGTCGGCATTACATCTCCGCTACAGATTCAGATATTGCTAACATGATGGCTAAAGTAGGTGTGGAAGATTTAAAAAGTCTATTCTCCCACCTCCCGCAGGATAACCTTTTTTCTGAACCTCTCCGTCTTCCTGATGAACTATCCTACGAAGAAGCCGCTGTCAGACTCATTGAGATTTCCTCCAAAACCAAACTCACCAACTCATTTATTGGAGACTTACTGCCTGTCTGGGAAACACATCCAATTGTAAACGAGGTCTGCAAACTAAGGCAACTCACCACTTCTTACACTCCTTACCAACCAGAACGCAGCCAGGGCACACTCGTGACTCACTGGATTTATCAATGTGTCCTGTCCACCCTAACTGGGTTCGAGGCAATTAATACCTCTTTGTATGACCGTTCCGCTGCCATTTTCGAAGCGATTGGCTGTGCCCGCAGATCTAGAAAAAGAAAGGGAGCAGTTCTTCTGTCTGGCAGTTTGTTTAAGGAAGATATTTCTTTTCTCAAAACTCATGCACAGGACACAGATTTATCCTTCCTTATCTCTCCCATGTGCCCCAAAACCGGAAGGCTTGATTATGAAGCATTGTCCGCAATCCTTGAGAAACTGGCAGACGAAATTTCTGCTTTTGTCTTCCCTCAAGTAAATACTTTGGGAATTATTGAAGAAGTTGATCTTTTAACCAACCTCTGCTCCGAACGCAAAATTCCTACGATCGCTGTAATTGATCCCATGCACTTGGTGACTGGTGGCTTAAAAACACCCTCTCAGTTTGGGGAGCATGGAGCAGATTTCATTGCCGGCGAAGCTCAGCATCTGGCCATCCCACCATCGTTTGGCGGTCCGGGCCTCGGACTCTTTGGATGCAGGCACAATGAGCAAACCAAGCAGGACCTTCGCAATACCCCAGGTAGATATATAGGCAAAGCTAAGGATTCACAGGGCAGGGATTGCTTCGTGATGGTTTTATCCACCCGTGAACAACATATCCGCAAGGAAAAAGCTACTTCGAATGTATGCTCTAACCAGGCGTTTCTCGCCACCATAGCTGGTGCCAATCTTCTCGCAAAAGGAGAAACCGGTCTCAAAAATTCTCTTCTAACCGCACTCAATGCCCGACAACAAGTTTCTAACTGGATTCGCGAAAGAGAAGGAGTGGATATCGCATTTCCCCAATCTCCTGCGTTTACCGATTTACTTCTTTCTGTGGAAGATAATGAGTCCACTCTACTGGCCGATGCCAGGAAGGAGGGGATTCAGTTGGGCGTTGAAGTAACTGATCGAATTCCTCAAATTGGTAAATTAATTTTTAAATTAAGTTTTTCAGATCTTCATGATCAGGACTCGTTGGAGGCACTGAGAAAATTTCTCTTTGATCGTTTTCCCGCAAGTTCTACGCGTCAGGAAGAAACCATTTTGCCAGCTCACCTTCTCAGGACTGGAAATGCGGACCTACCAAGTTATTCTCATGACGAACTGCTTACCTACTACGAACAGCTAGCCAACCTGAATATCAGTCCGGATGATGGATGTTATCCATTGGGTTCATGTACGATGAAGTATAACCCTCTCCTAAATGACTGGGCTGCTGGGTTGGATGGTTTCTCAAAAGTTCATCCACAGGCACCCGAAGAGGATGCACAAGGCCCGCTTCAAATCCTCTACGAAATACAGGAGTGGTTTAAGGGTATCACTGGCTTGTCGGGAGTGACGACCCAGCCAGTTGCGGGTGCACAAGGGGAGCTTGTGGGTATCAAATTATTTCAAGCCTATCATCGCTCACGAGGGGAAGAGAACCGAAGAGTTGTGATGATTCCGAAATCTGCCCATGGTACGAATTTTGCGACAGCAGCAACCGCTGGCCTTGGCTCAAGCATTGTTCATTTGCTTGCCAACGAAAAAGGCATGATTGACCTGGATGACTTTCGGGCAAAAGTGGCCGAGCATGCGGAAAATCTTTGCTGCATCATGGTGACTAATCCTAATACTTCCGGGATTTTTGAGGAAAATTTTGCCACAATTGCCCGGGAAGTTCATCAGGCAGGTGGCCTTGTATACATGGATGGTGCCAATATGAATGCAATCGCTGGAATTGCTAATCTGGGCAAGCTTGGAGTGGATGCCGTTCACAACAACCTCCACAAGACCTGGACTATTCCCCACGGCGGAGGCGGCCCAGGAGATGCGATTGTCGCTGTGTCTGAATGTCTTGTCGACTTCCTGCCAGGAAAACAAATCCTTAAGGATGATCAAGGATTGTTTCGATCCTTCACTCCCTCAAAAAGCATTGGCACTTTCCACCGGAATTGGGGAAACTTTGCCCATAAGGTCCGGGCCTTCTCATATCTGCTCCGTCTAGGGAAAGAGGGCGTGCCTAGGATGTCTTCCATCGCTGTTTTATCTTCGAGATATCTACTTCAGATTCTACAATCCCGTTACCCCACTCTTCCTCAGCAAGCAGGGAAGGTTCCGAGAATGCATGAGTTTATCCTCACACTGAGTGAACAGGACTTCGAAAGACTGGAATCTGTGGGAGTTAATAAAAGCCAGGCTATACCACAGGTAGGTAAACTGTTCCTTGACTTTGGCTTCCATGCACCCACGGTCGCCTTCCCTGAAGTTTTTGGTCTGATGATTGAACCTACTGAAAGTTACACCCAATCTGAACTCGATCGCTTTGCTGAGGCGGTTCTTGCGATTAAGGATTTAATCGAAGAATATCCTCAGGTGGTAGCCAATGCTCCACATTTTACTCCAATTGACCGGGTAGATGAAGTGTCAGCAAACCGAAACCTGTGCCTTTCTCAAAAGCTGGACCACTTACCTGCTCTACCCTTAAACCGCATACAGCCAAGCGTTCTTATGCAACTTGATGTCACTGAGATTAAAAAGCGAATTCTTCAATTGTACGATATCAACTGCTAGATTGAATTGACCTACCCTGCTTTCCAAACATCATAACGAGTATGTCATCTGAAGAAGCTAATACCCCGCTTGTTTCCAAAAAAGGAATCGTTATCGATTTGGCCCTGACCGTTTGTTTCTTTCTCTTTATGAGAGAAGTATTGGTTCCCCATGTTCCTTCTCAAGATCCAGTTGCTGTAAACATTGTCGCTAGCATGACATCTTTTTGTATGTCTGGTGTCTTCTGGTTGGCCGCTGGTATGTTCAGGGTGACTTTAGTGGACTACCAAAGGTCGCAATCTGACCAAGATTAAGGCCTAGTTCGCTTTATATTTTTCCAGTTCCTGAGCAAGACTCCCTCGTGGAGTCGCTTGGATAATGTAACCGGAATCAGTGGTTTCCTCTGAGCATAGCTCTCCCTGGGATTTCAGCCTGGCCACCAACCCGTAACAGGTCAGAGGTACCAAGTAAGAAGAACTATGTCTGCCTGCGTTAAAAATATTTTCCAACAGCTGAAATAGTTCACCTTTTCCTTCCCCCGTTTGAGCACTAGTAAAAACCCGTCTGGGAGAAAGTAGATTCGCCCTTAATTTCGTATTTTCATCGGAGACCAAATCCACTTTGTTGTAAACGGTCAGCATCTCCTTATCTTCCGCCCCCAGTTCCGCTAAGACCTTGTTGGTGGTTTTCATCTGAGCTTCAAATTCAGGATTAGATAAATCAACCACATGGAGAATAAGATCCGCAACAAGGGTTTCCTCCAAAGTAGCTTTGAAGGAATCAACTAATCTATGGGGAAGTTTACGGATAAAACCAACCGTATCTGTCAGAACAAGGATTCGACCACTGGGTAATTTCAATCGTCTACTGGTTGGGTCAAGGGTAGCAAATAATTTATCTGCCGATAAGGCATCAGATCCTGTCAGCTGATTCAAAAGAGTTGATTTCCCTGCATTGGTATATCCAACAATGGCTGCCGTCGGCAATGGAAGCTTTTGTCTGCGGTTTCTCCCAGTATTGCGCTGTTTGGCTACCTGAAGAATTTCTTTACGCGTGGCTGAAATCTGATCCCTAACCAAACGCTGATCGAGTTCAATCTGAGCTTCTCCCTCTCCCCTTTGGGTTACTCCTCCTCCACGCTGACGACCAAGATGTGTCCATGCTCGCCGAAGTCTAGGTAAGGAATATTCTAATCTGGCTAATTTAACTTGCAGCTTTGCTTCCTTGGTTTGTGCCCGCTCCGCAAACACATCGAGAATGATTTCATGTCTATCAATAACAAGAATTTTGCTTTCGGTTTCCCAATTTCTCTGCTGGGCTGGAGTGATTTCATTATCGAAAATTAATACATCCGCACCCAGCTCTTTAAGTTGCTCCAGGATTTCCTCGGCCTTTCCTTTTCCAAGAATAAACCGTGGAGAAGTTTTGCGGACCCGAACGACTTCCCGCCCCACTACATTTATCTCCAGGTTTCTTGTCAATTCATCCAGCTCGTCGAGGAGGGAGTCTGCTTCCGGCCGGTCGCTTTCTGTGTCGATGCAGGAAATGAGAAATGCCTTCTCTACCAGTCTAGGCTTTTCCTTTACCTCAAACATTACAGCCCACTTAAAAAGCAACAGGGCCCGGTTGCAGACAACCGGACCCTGCTATACAAAACGAAATCAAACAGTAGTAGATTAAGAAACTGCTGCTTGGGCAGCTGCTAGCCTCGCTGTAGGCACACGGAACGGCGAACAACTGACATAATTCAATCCAATCTTGTGGCAGAAATTAACACTGGATGGATCGCCTCCATGCTCCCCGCAAATGCCAAGTTTAATTCCCCGGCGGGAGGATTTACCTTTTTTCACAGCAATTTCCATGAGCTGTCCAACTCCAGTTTGATCAACACTGGCAAATGGGTTGGCAGAAACAACTTCGAGCTCGGTGTAATTTGGAAGAAAACTACCAGAATCATCACGACTCATGCCCAAGGTTGTCTGGGTTAAGTCATTGGTACCAAAGCTAAAGAATTGGGCGGTCTTGGCAATTTGATCTGCTACCAATGCGGCACGCGGAATCTCAATCATTGTGCCAACAAGGTACTTAACTTTTTTGCCTTTCGCCGCGAAAACTCTTTTTGCAGTTTCATGAATCACCTCAACCTGCAGTTCAAGTTCCTTGGAAAAGCCAACCAAAGGTACCATGATCTCAGGGTTAACCTCTATCCCACTGTCCTGAACGGCGATGGCAGCCTCAATAATGGCCTGAGCTTGCATCTCCGTAATTTCAGAGTAAGAAATTCCCAGACGGCAGCCACGGTGACCAAGCATAGGATTAAATTCGTGAAGATCTTCGACGCGTTTCTTTACCGAGGCAAGACTGACGCCAAGCTTCTTGGCCAGATCGCGCTGGGATGCCTGATCGTGTGGTAGGAACTCATGCAAGGGAGGATCAAGCAAACGAATTGTGGCAGGACGACCTTCCAATGCCTTAAAGATTCCGGTGAAATCCTTGCGTTGGAAAGGAAGAAGCTTTTTCAAGGCAGCTCTTCTGTTCTTCTCATCATCTGCCAGAATCATTTGGCGCATGGCATCAATCCGATTGCCCTCGAAGAACATATGCTCCGTACGGCAAAGACCAATTCCGCTGGCTCCAAAAGCAACTGCATTGGCAACCTGAGATGGCGAATCCGCATTGGTTCGAACACTCATCTTTGTGGCCTGCTCACACCAGTTCATCAACTTGGAGAAATTTTGATAATCGCGACTTTTCTTCGGGTCCAATTTTTTGTCGACCAGTACCTGAATAATTTCAGAAGGAGCGGTTTTTAACTCACCACCAAATACTTCACCATTGGTACCATTGATCGACATAAAATCTCCCTCCTTGAAGGTTTTCTTGCCCACCTTCACGGTACGGGCGTGGTAATCGATTTCGAGTTCCGCAGCACCACAGACACATACCTTACCCATTTGACGGGCAACCAGTGCGGCATGAGAGGATACCCCTCCTCTGGCGGTTAAGATCCCTTCAGCAGCAATCATCCCCCGTAAATCCTCTGGAGATGTTTCCTGACGAACTAGCAATACCTTACCTTTTTTAGCTGCCTCAACCGCACGTTCAGCATTCAAGCAAATACGGCCAGATGCAGCACCCGGACCTGCAGGAAGGCCCTTGCAAAGGGTATCAGCTGCTTTCTGGGCAGCGGCATCAAAAACAGGGGAAAGAACCTGATCCAGCTGATCGGCCGGGACTCTTTTGATCGCAGTTTTCCAATCAATTAAGCGCTCTTTAACCATTTCCACCGCAATCCGTACCGCGGCAAGTCCGGTGCGCTTTCCGTTACGGGTTTGCAGCATGTAGAGTTTTTCGTCCTCAATGGTAAACTCAAAGTCCTGCATGTCCTTAAAGTGCTTCTCCAACTTCTTCTGCACGGCAGTGAGTTCTTTAAAAGGCTTTGGTAAAACTCTTTTCAACTGAGCAACAGGTCGGGGGGTACGCACACCTGCAACCACATCCTCTCCCTGTGCATCAGTAAGGAATTCACCGTAGAGAACTTTCTCGCCTGATGCAGGATCACGGGTAAATGCTACACCAGAACCTGATTTTTTACCAGTATTTCCAAATACCATGGCCTGCACATTTACCGCGGTGCCCCACTCTACAGGGATACCGTATTTACGACGGTAAACAATCGCTCGGTCATTCATCCAGGAACTAAATACAGCACCGACTGAACCCTCCAATTGCTCCCATGGGCAATTTGGAAAATCTTTACCAGAACGTTTTTTAACCAGAGTTTTGAAACGCCGAACAAGCTCTTTCATTTGAGCTGCAGAGATTTTTGAATCGTCAACTTCGCCTTTTTCCTTGGGAAAGATCTCAGCTTTAAAATTTTCAATGATTTCTTCGAAGGGATCATGATCTTCCGAGGGAAGCTTTTGTACTCCCATGACCACATCGCCATACATCTGTATAAATCTTCGGTAACAATCCCAGGCAAATCTTTCGTTTCCTGATGATGTTGCCAATGCTTCGACAGTCTCATCATTTAACCCAAGGTTAAGAATGGTGTCCATCATGCCTGGCATGGAATCACGAGCACCTGAGCGTACAGATAAAAGAAGAGGCTTTTTAAGATCTCCGAGCTTTTTGCCCAACTGCTTCTCCATTAATGCGACCGACTCGCGAATCTGCCCATCCAGGCTTTTGGGATAGGATTTCTTGTTCGCATAGTAATGAGTGCAAACCTCTGTCGTAATTGTAAATCCTGGAGGAACTGGTAATCCAATCCGTGCCATTTCTGCAAGGTTTGCCCCCTTGCCGCCGAGCAACTCTCTTTGCTTTGCATCCCCGTCGGTCTTCTTGCCAAAATCGTAAACATACTTGATGTCCTTGGCTTTGGATGCCTTTGAGGCTGTGGCTTTTTTTGCCGGCTTTGATTTGGCTGATTTAGTCTTCTTTTTTTGGGCCATTTCTAAATGTAGGGTTTAGGTTAGGTTTGAAAGTTATGGGTTAGGATAAGATTCGGTAGATAAATAACAAATCGGCAAATATCTAAATAATAAGTGATATTGTCAACGGAGCACTTTTCTTGGGTCTGTTGCAGTAATCAGGGGTATTCGGTGATTAGATTACAAGCTAGACCATCTTGGTGTTTTTTATCAGATTCAAGATATTCACTTTTCTTGATTTTACTCACAAAATAAAACCATTGCATGTCACAAATTCCCCCCTCAGATGAGCCACAAACCTTTGGTCAGCGTTTTCATGAACGAGGCCTTGTTGGAGCTTTGAGCCGTAATAAGAAAATTAAACCAGACCCCAATAAAATGCATTTCCTAGACCATCTGGAAGAGATGAGATGGGTAATTTTCAAATCAGTCATAGCTTTTCTTTTGGGGTGTATTGGCGTAGCTGTTTTTCTTGACGATTCCGTTCGTCTCCTCCAGCGGCCTTTGGTCTCTGCGGTTCAGGATTTTGGCAATCTTTCGATTGATCTCCAAGCCGCCGGGCTCGCGGAATATCAGATACAACTGGAAAACCAGGGAATCCAACTAAAAGAATTAATCGATGCAACCGATCAGGATTTAATCGAATGGGGAATTTCTGATCCCCAACACAGACTCCGTATGCTCATTCATTTTGCTGGTGGAAGAGACCGAAACCTTCTTCAGGTAATCCGCTCATACTCCCCCATTTTTATAGCGATGAAAATATGCTTCCTCGGCGGACTCGGTCTATCCCTTCCTTTCATCTTCTATTTTATTGGAGGCTTCGTAACTCCAGGTTTAACCATCAAAGAAAAGAAGATCTTTTTCCCAGGATGTCTTGCTGCCACTGTTTTATTTTCCGCAGGTGCGGCTATGACTTATTTTTTCATCCTTCCCCTTTCCCTGGCTTTCACAATTGAATTCTCCTTCAATGTTCTAGGTCTCGAAAATTACCGACCGGAAGCAGGAAATTATTACAGCACGGTTATTTGGATGACTTTCGCGGTTGGACTGGCTTTTCAATTCCCGCTCATTTTAATTCTCCTTATCAAAATTGGTATGCTGTCTGTCAGAAAACTCCGAGAGAGCAGACGGTTGGTTTTGGTTATTCTAATGGTCTCCGCTGCTCTTATAACACCCGGTGGAGACCCCGTAAGCCTATGCATTCTTACCATTCCTCTCTATTTTCTTTTTGAGATGTCTATCTTAGCAGGGACTATTATTGAAAGAAAGAGCGAAACTGCCAACGAAGACTCCCCGAGTGCAAGAAGCATAACTGGGTCTATGGTTCTTTTACTAACAATCATAGCTATCGGAGGGGGAGGTGCCTGGCTATACTTCAACTGGGAGAAAGCTGAACCATTTATTGAGAAATTTTTGCCAGTGAATGATTTTCACTCCAGCCCCGCCCAAGATAAAATAGATTTACCTATTACCTCAGATGATTTGCCCTTCTCTGGTCAGAAATCCTTTATACTGGAACTCACCCCCATTGATCCTGATCCTAGTGCTGAAAAAAATGATTCTATTTCTGCAGAAAGCCAGCTTTTCAAGGCGAGACTAAAGCCTTAAATTCACCGTACTTTACTGTATCTTCTTTATAGAAAAATGTCTGATGAAAAATTGCTTGAAGTAAGGGTGGATAGATGGTTATGGGCAGCAAGAATATTTAAAACGCGTACCCTCGCCACGGAGGCATGCCAGAGAAACCAAGTAAAACTAGAAGGGAAGCCCATTAAGCCTTCAAGGAACATCAAAGTTGGCGATACCTTATCGATTAAGCTCGGTCCTCTACTCAAGGAAATTAAAGTGGCGAGGTTAACTGAAAAAAGAGTCTCAGCATCCTTGGCAAAGATGTTACTTTCGGATCTTACCAGCGATGAGGCATATCAAGAGGCGAGGGAGAAAAAAGGACAGCTTAAGCCTGCGATTTCCCTACAGCGAGGAATGGGAAGACCCACGAAAAAGCAACGCAGGCAACTCGACGAATTTCTCTACCCAGATTAATCTGATTTTTTCAAAAGGTGGCTCGGGTTCTTTATCATAATATTACTCCTAGCCTGACGAAAATTTTGTTATTTGGATGAGTATCTGTAATTTCGGACTTTTACCTTTTTAAAGCATGATCATTTTCAATTTTTGTTCGTAATTGCCCACAAGCAAAAACCGCTTGCCAGTAATTAGTCAGAGGGTCATTACTTTTACTATGAGAATCTACATAGCCTGCCTAGTTACTACACTTTATTTACTGACTAGTTCTTGCTCTCAAAAAGTAGCAAGAATCTCAAAAAGCTCATCTTTTTCACCCGAGCAAACTGTAATGATGCATTGGCTGGAAATAGATGACGATGGTCTCGTCAGAGAAGGCAATATTGATGACTCCAATGCCTCTGCAAAAGGCTCCATCTTTACTGGGCGAGCAATTGAGACCTTTGAGCAAAGCCCCACAAAGTCAGTATCTACCTGGAAGGATGGTAAGAGACACGGAGAAACTACTGAATTTTTCTACAACGGAAGAAAGCGGACCGTAATTGAATATGTGAACGGGAAAAGGCACGGCACTTCTCGCGAGTACAGGATTACGGGGGAATTGCAATTTGAGGAAACTTATTCCGAGGATAAGCTCAATGGTCCAAAATCAGAGTGGCATCCCAATGGGGTCAAAATTTTTGAGGCCACTATGAAAGATGGAATCCCTCATGGTGAAATGACTGAATGGTTCGCCGATGGCACAAAAAAATCAACGGTTATTTACCGTCATGGCCTTCGTGAAGGTCCAGCCAGTGAATATTATCCTTCTGGAAAGCAAAAGGCTGGATTGTTCTATCAAAAAGACAAACAGCATGGCAACCGCACCATTTGGTATGAAAATGGAAATAAAAGACTTTCTGCTCAGTTTGTGGATAACAAAATGGAAGGAAATTCCAAAGGATGGTTCCCTAACGGGCAACAGCAATTTGATTTCAATTTTAAGAATAATTTAGAGCATGGCATATGCACGGAGTGGAATGAAGAGGGAACCAAAGTTTCTGAAATTCGGTTTAGTGAAGGTATCCCCGTTCAGGACCTTTTCACAGGCAGGCGGATTCTCCCTCCTGAACCCGCAACCGAGGAGGCAACCATTATTGATACAAAACCCATTTCAACCCCTGAACCTGAGCCAAATTTAAAGTCAAATAATTTTAATACTGAGGAGAAAAAGGAGGTCAAGGATAGCAGTCCCAGTCCCAAGCCAGAAAAGATTGCTACCCCCAAAAAGCCCAAGGAAGAAAAGAGAAAAGTCCCTTCAAAGCCAAAGCAAGTAAAGAAAGAGGAAGAACCCAAGCCTGTTAAGACGGATGCTGAAAAATCCTCGCAACCTAATGCCAAGTCAAAGGAGAATACTTTGTCTCTCCCCAATCCTTTAACTAAACAATCTCCCCAACCCGCGGTAGAACAAGCTCCTCCGCCACCGCCTCCTGCTTTCAACCCTTTTGGAGAATTGCCAGCTCCGCCTTCGCAAGGTAACCCCTTTGATGTGCCTGCCCCACCTGCTTCTCCACCAGAAGCAGCCCCATCCTTAGGAGGACAGGAACAACCTGCTCTAGACCCGTTCGGGGAACTGCCAGCCCCACCCCCCGCACCGCCTCCTTTTGATCCATTTGTATCCGAAAAGGAAAGTGAGCCAAGTCCCAATCCTGTTCCTTTAGGAGATGTATTTGGAGCCCCACCCCCGCCTCCGCCTGCGTCTACATTTGATCCGTTCGAAGATGCCGAAAAGCCTGCATTTGATCCATTTTCAGAGGAACCGCCTTCAAATCCATTTGAATAAATATCCTCTTAAATTCCGAAGCAGAATGGTGGGAAATGTGGCAGCCCGGTAGGGATTCGAACCCCAACTAAAGGTACCAAAAACCTCTGTGCTACCATTACACCACCAGGCTACGAAGGAATCATTCTGTTTTTTTACGCCTTAAAGTCAAGGCACTACATCCTTAGACAACCATCATGACCGCACCAAAATACAAACGTATCATTCTTAAAATAAGTGGTGAAATTCTAGGTAACCGTAATGCAGGTGAACCTATTTTTGCCCAGTCTTTGGAAAAGATTTGCGAAGAGATCAAAGCTGTGTCGGACATGGGAGTGGAGGTTGGACTTGTTGTTGGAGGAGGTAATATTTTTCGAGGATTACAAGGAACGGATAAAGGGATAGATCGTACCACCGGCGACTCCATGGGAATGCTCGCAACTGTCATCAATGGCTTGGCTTTGATGGACAGATTAGAAAAAATGGGAGCAATCGTGCGTGTTCAAAGTGCGATTCCCATGGATAAATTGGCCGAACCCTACATTCAACGCAGAGCTATCAGGCATCTGGAGCGTCAAAGAATTGTTATTTTTGTATCTGGCACTGGTAATCCCTATTTCTCCACTGACACCACAGCTGCCTTACGGGCTAGCGAAATCTCCGCAGAAATAATTTTCAAAGCAACCAAGGTAGATGGTATCTATGACAAAGACCCACATAAATTCGATAATGCCGAGAAATTCTCTGAGCTTTCCTATATGGATTGTTTGGAGAAAAGATTGTCTGTGATGGATTCAACTGCATTTTCACTATGCATGGATAACCGTATGCCGATTCTTGTCTTTGATCTTCAGCAGGAAAATTCGATCCGCAGAGCAGTATGTGGAGAATCTATTGGAACGATCGTTCATTAAACTCATTTAAATTTATCCCCAATTAACCCACTCAACATATCATGGAAACTGAACCTATTTTTCTAAAACTCAAAGATGACATGCAAAAATCTGTCGATCATGTCATAGGCGAGTTTAACACTTTGAACACGGGCAAAGCAAATCCCTCTATGGTGGAAAGCGTAACCGTTGATGTTTATGGATCGTCCATGAAATTACGGGATGTTGCCGCGATTACGACACCAGATTCCAGGACCATTCAAATTCAAGCATGGGATAAGGGTACCATAGCTCCGATCGAAAAAGCTCTAATTGACGCTAAGTTGGGAATCAATCCTGTGGTTACTGGAGAACTTATCCGTCTGCCCATTCCGGAGTTGAGTGGAGAAAGGCGTGAAGAACTTTGTAAAATGGCACAGGGATTCGCAGAGAATGGCAGAATTGGAGTGCGTGCATCCCGAAAAGAAGGCCTTGATGCTTTAAAGTCACTTCAAAAAGATGGGCTCCCAGAGGACGATTTCAAGAGAGCGGAAAAGGATGTGCAAAAAATGACCGACGACATGGTCAATAACATCAATCAAGCTCTTTCATCCAAGGAATCAGACCTTCGACAAGTTTAACTTTTTGCTTCTGCATAATCCCGCTCAGATAGGTTGAGTTTGCCCTCAGCCTTTATTGGTTCATTTTGGTTGTGACTTAAACCTTATGAAACGTGTGGTCATTAAATTGGGAACCGGACTTCTTTCCGCTGGCAACGGTGAAATCCGGACTGAAAGAATATCCCAGATCTCTTTTGGGATTAATGCACTTAAGGAACAGGGTGTAGAAGTAATGGTAGTCAGTTCCGGGGCTGTAGGGTTAGGCATGGGAAAACTTGGTTTGGAATCTCGCCCCAAAGATCTATCCCTTCTTCGATCCTGTGCTTCTATCGGTCAAAGTGAATTGATGCATGCATGGAAATCAGCCTTGGAAAAACATAACCTATTGGCCGCTCAAATTTTACTTACCAGAGAAGATTTTAACCAACATGGCCGCTCAGTCAAAGTCCGCGAGACCATTGAAATGCTACTTCAACAGGGCGTCATACCTGTCGTAAATGAAAATGATTCAATTACTGACGAAGAATTAAAATTTGGGGATAATGATGTATTATCTGCATTGCTGGCTTCCCTTTGTGGTGCGGAACTCTTGGTCATTCTAACCACAGCTCAGGGGTTAATGACATCCGCAAATTCCGGCGTTTTGGTGCCATTTATCAGCGAAATTACCGAAGAAATTGAGGAAATGGCTGAAGGAACTACCAGCTCAACCGCAGTCGGTGGAATGGCAACCAAAGTTGAGGCAGCTAAAGTCGCTACAAAGTCAGGATGTGCGGTTTTTATTGGCAGTGGAGAAACTCCTGGAAGACTTCCTCAGATCATCGAAGGAAAATCTGAAGGCACCTTTTTTGCCCCTGCCGGCTTGGACCTTAGCCAGAAGAAAAAATGGCTGGCCTTCTTCCCGAGCCCAAAAGGATCTATCGTTGTGGATGAGGGGGCATGTCATGCCATTTTAGAAAATGGAGCAAGTTTACTCGCCAGTGGTATCTCAGAGATCAGTGGCGATTTTAATCGCTCGGATGTGGTATCCATTCTTGACCATTCGGGCAAAATGATTGCTCGTGGAATCACGCGGTTCTCAAGAGAAGAATTGAAACTCATTTTAGGATTGGATAATGAAAGTATTATGGAGATCCACCCTTGGTGTAAGCGGTCTGAAGTTGTTCACCGTGATTTCCTGGCTCCTTTGATTGGAAAAAGCAATCCCTCAGATAATTAATCATGTACGATTACGAAGATGATGAGGATGACATTTTTGGTCCTCCTCCCACACCCACCAACGCAAGCCTGAATAATCTGGATATTGATTTTAAAAATGAATTAAATGAAGATCAGTACGAGGCTGTCACGGCTCCGGACGGACCCGCTTTGGTTCTTGCCGGTGCCGGCTCTGGTAAAACACGTACCTTAACCTACCGGGTAGCTTATCTTTTAGGAAAAGGCGTACCTCCTGAGTCCATTCTTTTGCTCACTTTTACCAACAAAGCTTCCCGGCAGATGCTGGAACGGGTGGATGAATTAACTGGAGTTGGTAATCACAGATTTCTGGGAGGCACTTTTCATCATGTGGGTGGCCAAGCTCTCCGGCTATTTGGTGATTTAATTGGTTTACCCAGGAGTTTCACTATTCTTGATGATGGAGATTCTGATGCACTGCTCAATGAGGTGATTCGGGAAATAGATCCGGATTTTTTCAAGGCAAAGGAAAACCCCAAGGCAAAGCCGATCAAGGGACTGATCAGTTTTGCCAGAAATGCGGGAAAGGATGTCGAAGAAGTGGCACGTGCCCGATACCCCGCCAACCAGGAATTGGTGAGTAAAATCGACCAGTTCTTTGATGCATATTCAAAAACTAAATTAGCCCGTGGATTAACGGACTATGATGACCTTCTTGTATTCTGGCTAACCCTTCTGGATAAACACCCTGAGGCCAGAGATTACTTTCAGAACCGCTTCTCCCATGTACTGGTTGATGAATATCAGGATGTTAATTCTCTGCAGGCCAAAATTGTGGACCGGATTGCCTCAAATCACCAGGTCATGGCCGTAGGGGATGATGCTCAGTGTATTTACACCTGGAGAGGGGCGGATCTTGATCAAATCCTTTCATTTCCGGAACGGCACCCGGGGGCTAAAATTTATAAGATCGAAACCAATTACCGCAGTTCTCCTGAGATTCTCAAATTGGCCAACGGTATTCTGGAAAACCGCACAGCTGAAAAAAGTTTCAGTAAGGAGTTGAAAGCATCCAAACCACATCAGGAACTTCCCAAGGTAGTTCCTACTTTGGACGCTTACCAACAGGCAGATTATGTGATCTCCAAAATTGAGGACCTTTACAACTGCGGAACGGATTATGATCAGATTGCTATTCTCTACCGTGCCCACTACCATGCGATGGAGCTTCAGGTAGAATTATCGAGGAGAGGTCTGCCTTTTTTGATAACCAGCGGACTTCGTTTTTTTGAGCAGGCTCATGTAAAAGATCTGGTCGCTCAATTAAGATTTGTCGCTAATCCAAAAGATAGCACGGCCTTCTTACGCTTTGCCTGCCTGCTTCCAAAAGTGGGTGAAAAAACAGCGATAAAACTTTTGCAACTTGCCAAAAAAGTCTCCGAGGAAAAGTCTCAGCCTATTTGCGAAATCATGGGAGATTCCACAGTGCTCAAAAAAGTACCCAAGGATGCAGTGGAGGACTGGGAGTCCATGGCAGAAACCCTTCTTCAAATTCATAAAGTGGCCAGTAATTCAGCTCCATCGGTTGTGGTCGAAGAAGCTATAGGTGGATGGTACCAACTCTACTTACGAGCCACTTATGAGAACTGGCCCAGAAGAGAAGAGGATCTGGAAAGCCTGGTTGATTTTGCCTCAAAGCATGAAAGCTTGGCTGAGATGCTCTCCCAACTGGTTTTACTGAGTTCAGAATCCGGGGATCGTGTGATTAAACATGGTGAGAGCTGCATCAGACTTTCCACCATTCATCAATCCAAGGGCCTTGAGTACCCCCATGTCTTCATTATCGGATTAGCGGATGGTTTGTTTCCCAATAAGCGGGCTATTGATGGCGAAAGTGACTTGGAGGAGGAAAGAAGGCTTTTCTATGTAGCCTCCACCCGGGCAGAAAAATCACTGCATTTACTCTACCCTACCTTAGCCAATCAAAAGGGAGCTCCCATCCGACTTATGCAAAGCAGATTTCTCAAAGAGCTACCTGAATCCCGCTACGAATTAGAAAATGCCCATTCACGCTATGGACATCGAAAAAGTAATACCTGGGGAAATTCCCATTGGGGGCCTGGAAATTCTGGATTCCGAAAATTTAGTAAATACAGCTAATAGTTGGGTATAGCACCCAGTGCATTCCAACAAAGTTTTGCACAATCCAGACGTTCAGGGAAGCGGGATAATGATTGATAAACAATCAAATCTCCAGACCAAGTATCAGGTGAAATTCCATCATCCAGCCAGGTAAAAACATTATTTTTAAGGCCATTGGCTTCCTCAAGGGAAAGGTCCATTAATTCATCACACATGATGGATGCACATGCTTTGGCTAAGGCGGAACCTTCTACATGAGCAGAAATTTGTTTTATTTTCTTATTATCAAGGACGACTTCCAAGATGCAGGAATTACCCGTTTTTTTGCTTACCCATTTTTGAGTAATGGATGGATTCGCTATTTTGGAAACTCCATTGGGATTGCGGGAATGATCGTCTAGGATATCCCGCAAAAGGATTTCATCTTCTTTCACTTAGAAGGAATTTTTCCACATCATCGATTCTACAGGTAAAGCGGATCTTTGGGTGTATTTCGCAGACGACTTACTTGCATAATCCACCTCGACTTCACCTTCCACGAGAAAGTAGATCAGCTGGCCAATAGGCATACCGGCATAAACGCGTACTGGCTGGGAAACGGAAATTTCTAAAGTCCAATGATTACAGAATCCAACATCACCCTTTCCGGCAGTAGCATGTATATCAATTCCTAAACGTCCTACGCTGGATTTACCCTCCAAAAAAGGCACAAACCTTCGGGTTTCAGTGTACTCTAAGGTAGCCCCAAGGTAAGTTTGCCCCGGTCGCAGAACATATCCCTCTTCTGGAATTTCAAAATGTTTAACTTGGTTATGCTTTCTGGCATCAATGATCTCATCGACATAACAAGCTAAATGGGGAGATAAATGCACATCATAACTGTTGGTGCCGAGGCACGAACGATCGTAAGGCTCGATTACGATATCCTTTTTCTCAATAGCATCTAAGATTGCACCGTCCGAAAGAATCATACTTATCTTGCAACATTTTCCTGATGCTTGGTCAAAACAAAGCGACCCTGAGCAGTAAACTCAGGGTCGCAAATAAATCTGTACTGGAAAGGTGCGAATTACACCACACGAGTTTTTCCAGGCACGGGAGCATCATACCCGCCTGCCGAATTAGGTTGAACCGGTGCCTCGCTCTCCCAGGTCAGGGAATCAATACCAGGACATAACTCAACCTTAGAGGTGAGTGCCTGATTCCAACTTATCTCCTTACCCGAATAAGTGGCACATCTACCCAGAATGTTGGTCATTGTGCTCTTTGCTCCATAATCTCCCTCATTGTAGACTTCGCCCTTAGCGAGGGCATCGATCATATTGAGTTGCTCCTGCTGATGCCCGCCGACTCTTTTACCAGGATAGCGCCATGGATCACCTGATTTTGGGAAAATTTGGTGAGCAGCCACAGAACTATGTCCCTCTGAACCATAGATGTGTTCGGATACATTTTGCCAGCAATTGCTGATGTGTCGGCACTGGCTATACATTCGGAACCCATCGGCATATTCAAACTCTACAAAGTGATGGTCGTAAATCTCTCCATGTTCCTTCCAATCGGGATCGTTTGCGGGATTACCCCGGACTTGCCGACCTCCATGGCCGTTGGCTTTGACCGGATAGGAGCCCTTGATCCAGTTGATGATATCGGTGTTGTGGATGTGCTGCTCCACAATGTGGTCGCCACAGAGCCAGTTGAAATAGAACCAGTTGCGCACCTGGTATTCCATCTCGCTCTGGCTGGGAGTTCTCTTTTTTGTCCAGACACCCCCACTGTTCCAGAATACCCGAGCATAATTAAGCTCTCCAATGGCACCATCCTGAATCCGCTTTACGGTCTCAATATAATTATCCTCGTGGTGGCGCTGTAATCCAACCGCAACCATAAGGTTTTTCTTTTTTGCCTCTTCATTGGCAGCTAACACACGGCGCACACCTGCTCCATCCGTAGCCACTGGCTTCTCCATAAATACATGCTTTCCCTTCTTGACTGCGTGCTCGAAATGGAGAGGGCGGAAACCTGGGGAAGTGGTGAGCAGAACTAAGTCCACATTGTCCATCTCCATAACCTTCTTGTAGGCATCCAAGCCTGCGAAAATGGTATCATCAGTTACTTTCAGTTTATCTTCGTGACCGACATGTTTGAGGTAGTTTTGTGCTCCCTTTGCGGTATCCATAAAAGCATCTGCTAAAGCGACGCATTCGGTTTTATGAGGTGAATTCATGACTTGTGCTGCAGCACCCTTTCCACGACCACCACATCCAATTAAGGCAAAGCGAATGACCTCTTTTCCTTTGCTCTCGGCAGTGAGAACATTGGGGAAGGAAACTGCGGCACTCGCCAGCGCAGCAGAACCCATGAATTTTCTTCTACTAACTGATTCTTGATTACTCATGTTATTTTTATTTGTTTTAATTTAACTGGAAAAATGTTCCGTTGGTTTACTTGGGCTCAGGGAGGGGTAAACTCTCGGCTGGTCCGTCGATTTCACCAACGGACCAACGAATACCGGACAAGAAATGCTTCAATAAATAAGGAGTCCACCAAGTTGCCTTATTATGACCAAAGTTCGTGTAAAAAACTCTTCCTTTGCCATACGACTTCACCCATGAAACCGGGTAATCATTCGTT
>Ga0181595_10000316_pt1 | contig 52377 bp, 53 predicted proteins | sample 041ome_7_FD_145604 | JGI IMG/M metagenome (GOLD analysis project Ga0181595, IMG submission 145604) | Coastal salt marsh microbial communities from the Groves Creek Marsh, Skidaway Island, Georgia - 041401AS metaG (spades assembly) | ecosystem: Environmental > Aquatic > Marine > Intertidal zone... | reverse complement strand
GTAAGCGCCGACGGAACCCGGCCTTGCCGGGTTGGATGATTTATCCGAACGGCAGGGCTGAAGGAGGCCTTGCGAGTGGATAGTGAGCAGTCAAACGAGCCTCGTATGAGTGGTCGCAATAGCGGCGGAGCGGTCATACGGGTTGAGCGGCGCCGGCGCTGGAGCGATGAAGAGAAGCTCGCGATCCTGAAGGAGACGACGCAGCCTGGCGCGATCGTGGCAGTGGTTGCTCGGCGATATGGGATTGGGACGGGCCAGCTTTATACCTGGCGCAAGCAGTTGCTGCGCGGTGCCATGGCCGGGTTCGTGCCGGTGGAGGTGATGAGCGCAGAACCGACGCAGAAACCGGCAGCGACGGGGCGGATCGATATCCGCGCGCAGGGCGGGCTGACGGTATCCATCGACCGGGCGGTCGACCGGACAGCGCTGAAGCTGGCGCTTGAGGTTATCGGTGAGCTCGGCCTTTGAGCCTGACGCTGCCACCATCGACGAGGATCTATCTGTCGCTGGCCCCTTGCGACATGCGCAAGGGCTTTGATGGGCTATCGGCCCAGGTCCGCAATATCCTGCAGCTCGATCCGTTCAGCGGCGCTGTGTTCCTGTTCCGGGGCAAGAGGGGCGACAGGCTGAAGGCGCTGGTCTGGGATGGATCGGGTCTTTGCCTGTACGCAAAGCGGCTCGAGCGGGGCAAGTTCGTGTGGCCCCGGACACAGGATGGGGTGACGGTCCGACTGTCTTCTGCGCAAGTGGCGATGCTGATCGAAGGGCTCGACTGGCGGCAGGCGATCGTGCACGAAAGGGTGTCGGCTCCGACGCTCGCCTGACAAGAAAATCCCCGGAAAACCGGCGTTTTTTGTAGGATCGGAGTCGCAGTTGCGCTATAGTTGCGGGCATGCGGTTCGACCTTGATCGCCTTCCTTCAGACCCTGTTCTCCTGCAGAAAATAGTGCGGGAGATGGCTGAGGCGATGGAACGGGAGCGCGATGCGCTGAGGCTCGCGAACGACACCGTCAAGGCACAGGGCCTGACCATCGAAAAGCTCGAGCACCGGCTTGCTCGCCTTTTGCGGGTGCAGTTTGGCCGCAGCTCAGAGCAGATGGATATCGCCCAGCTGCGCCTGATGTTCGAAGACGTCGATACGCCAGCGCCTGCCAATGACGACGAGGCGGCGGCAATGCCAAGGGGTGTCCGCCAGGCAGGATCACGTCAGCCCATCCCGGCGCATATCCCCAGGCAGACGACAGAGCATCGTCCCGGTCCCTGTGCCTGTGGCGGCACCGATACCGTCATCGGCGAGGATGTGACAGAAGTGCTGGATTATGTGCCTGCCCGGTTCCGAGTGCTGCGCCATGTGCGTCCCCGCATTGCCTGCCGACGCTGCGAACAAATCCGCCAGGCACCGGCCATCGATCTTCCGTTGCCCAAGGTCATGGCGAGCAGCGCGCTGCTCGCGCATCTGATCGTCAGCCGCTTTGTCGATCACCAGCCCTGGTATCGTCAGTCGGCGATCCTGCGCCGCCAGGGCGTGGATATCGATCGCGATGTGATGGGGCGCTGGGCGCGCAAGCTGGCCTGGCTCATGGCCCCGCTCGGCGAACGGCTGCTCTCCTATATCTGTGAGGCACCCAAGATCCATGGGGATGAGACTCCGGTCACCTTGCTGAACGGCCAGGACAGCAGCAGGACCGCCTACTTCTGGGTCTATCTGCGCGATGATCGGTCAAGCGGTGACATGACGCCGCCTGCGGTTGCGTTCCGCTTCACCCCGGGGCGAGGCGGCGAGCATCCTGCGGCACACCTTGCCGGGTATCGCGGATATCTCCAGGCCGATGGCTATAGCGGATACAACCGGCTGTATCATGATCCCGACCGGATCGTGACCGAGGTCGGCTGCTGGGCGCACGCGCGGCGCAAGTTTACCGACATCCTGGAAAAGAACCCGTCGCCGGTCGCGGCAGAAGCGGTGGTGCGCATTGGCGAGCTGTTCGCGATCGAACGCGATATCCGCGGCGCACCTCCCGATCAGCGAAGGCGGGTCCGTCAGGAACTGGCACGGCCAAAGCTGGACGCGTTGCGGCCGTGGCTCGAAGCGCAGAGGCGCGGGCTATCATCCGACAGCCCCCTGGCCAAGGCGTGCCGCTATCCGCTCAACCGATGGGCGGCGATGGTCCGATACTGTGACGACGGGTTGCTCGAGATCAGCAACAACCTTGTCGAGAACGCCCTGCGCGGCGTGGCGCTCGGGCGTCGGAACTGGCTGTTCGTCGGCTCACCCAAGGGTGGCGATGCAGCGGCACTGTTCTACTCTCTCGTCGAGACGTGCCGCCTGAACGGTGTCGAACCCGAGGCCTGGTTTACCGATGTCATCGCACGTATCGGCGATCACCCGATCAACCGGATCGACGAGCTTCTTCCATGGCAATGGCAGGCGGCCCAAGATAATGCCCTTGCGGCATGAGTACCTCCACTACGTCTTCTGCTATCCTGATGCCGCTGGATCGCGATCCGGGCCTGTTGCCGCCGCTTGAAATGGACGGCTATCTGACGGGCCTGCTGGTTACGCCGCATCTGGACTCGTCCGACTGGGTCATGGGGCTTTGGCGCGAACCGCCTGCCAGCAACGACCCAGCCAGGATAGAGCAGGCCCTTCGGCAAGCGCTTGCCCACCGCAGAAAGATCGAAGCCAGTTTTGCAAAGGGCTGGCCTGGCTTCATGCCTGCATACTGTGAGCCAGGCCAAAGGGCTGATCACGATATGGTCAGGATCTGGGTCAAGGGGTTCTGGACTGCCATGAAGCTGGCACCCAGCTACTGGTCGGCTATCGCCGAGGATCACCGCACTGCTACGTTCGTTGCGCTGCTCGCCGGCTTCATGGAGGTGAGCGAGCCGTTCGAAGAGCGTGACGACGCTGAGGAAATCCGAGACCAGCATGCAGCCTTGCTACCCCGAGCGCTGGTGGGAATGCGCAAGCTCGCCCTCATGCGCGACGACAGAAAGGCGACCCTCAAGGGCATGGAAACTGGCAAGGCAGGGCGTAATGATCCGTGCCCCTGCGGCTCAGGCAAAAAATACAAGCGTTGCTGCGCCGCACTTTGAACCCGCGTCAATGCCGTCTTCCGTCGGCGCTTACCAAGAAGGCGCGCCGTGCGGCGATTAAGGCCGAGTTCGCACAGGGGCTGTTCTCGGCAGACACAGCGGCAGATTGGCCGGCTCCTACGTTAGCGACACTCTGCCTCGTTCTTCATCAGGTGCCGCTCGATGAAAAACTGCGTCTTCTGCTCGAAATCCACTCTATACTCCGAACAGCTGGCCGACTGTACATCGCCGATTACGGCGAACAGCGCTCATGGCTGATGCGCCGGCTTTTCAGAGCAACCATACAGAAGCTGGACGGCATGGCGGACACCCAGCCCAACGCGGATGGCGTGCTCGTGCCCCTGATGATCGAGGCGGGCTTTTCGAACGTGCGGGAGATAAAACAGATCAACACGATCACCGGCTCGATCTCTATTCTGTGCGGCGAAAAAGACATTCCGGGCGGATGACGGTCGGAACCAGAAAAATCGATCCTCTGGGCCACGCAAGAATCAGAGGATCGAATGGCAGAGATCCCCAAAAGGGCATCGCAGGTTTGCGGGCTATACTTTGCTTATGACTTCCTGATGGGCCCGCCAAAGGCAGGATCGCTACTGATCCGGCGCGCGACGGTGCCCGCAGGATGTTGATACCAGCCCGGATCGCTAAAATCGCCAGGCAGTACATCATCCCGAACTTTTACTACCGTGAACATTCCGCCCATTTCCAGATTACCGAATTGCCCTTGACCAGCCATCATCGGTGCGGTGTTCACGGGACCCTGGTGACCCGCATCTGTATGCTCCTGATGCTCTGCCATGCCGTTTCGCATCATCGGAAGGAAGCCAGGCGAAATTTTGCGAATGCGTGCTTCAACACCTGACTGATCCACACCAGTCTGGTTCGGAATACCATGACCCATAGCGTTCATCGTGTGGTGGGCCATGTGGCAGTGTAACGCCCAGTCTCCAGCTACAGCTGTGAATTCTATGTCGCGCATCTGGCCGACGGCCACGATCTCGGTAACTTCGCGGCGCCAGCGCTCCCGCGGCCAGCGACCGCCATCACCGCCAGTCACGTCGAACTGAACGCCGTGCAAATGGATCGGATGGTTCCACATGGACAAATTACCAACGCGAATGCGCACCCGGTCGCCGGTTCGCACAACGAGCGGTTCAATTGCCGGAAACATCTTTGAGTTGAATGTCCATTGGTCGAACTCAACCATTATTGACGGGTCCGGCCGCCAAGTGCCGGGCTTCAAGGCCCAGTTATGAAGCAGAAATGCGAAATCACGATCTATAGGCTCGGCGACGCGCGGATGAATGACAAAAAGACCCATCATGCCGTAAGCCATCTGCGTCATTTCGTCGGCGTGGGGATGGTACATATGGGTGCCATGCTGGCGCAATGTGAACTCATATGCGAAGGTTTCGCCCGGACTGATTTGCGGCTGGGTGAGACCGCCCACACCATCCATTCCCGAGGGCAATAAGAGACCATGCCAATGCACCGAAGTGTGCTCGCCAAGCAGGTTTGTTACCAGAATACGGACCCGGTCACCCTCGACCGCCTCGATCGTCGGGCCGGGTGTCGATCCGTTGTAACCCCAGCATTTAGCCTTTGAGCCGGCCACGAACTCATGATTGACTTCCTCTGCAACGAGATGAAACTCTTTGACGCCGCCGACCATGCGATGCGGAAGGCTCCAACCGTTCAGCGTTCGAACGCGGCCCTGGCTGACGTTTTGGGCAACGGCCGGCATATTGGTTTTATCCGCTGGCAGATCGACTTGAGGCTGCCCTTTCTCACTGTCCATCGGCATTGCAGGTAAAGTTCCATGCGCTGTGTGGTCCTGAGCAGAAGCGCGGCCTGCAAGCACAAGTCCAAGAGCTGCTCCCGCACCCGATGTCAAAATCTGTCGGCGGGTCGTCATTGGTCCGGTTCTCCCTCTATCTGTTTTGGCGGATCAGCGGCGTCGGTCTGAACGCCACCATGCATCTCACGCGACGGTAAAGCCGCATCCGGATCTGCTGTTGCAGAAGGGATGTTGTGGTGTTTCGCCGGAGATGTTTCATCAGAGTTCGGCAGAACCTGCCCCTGTTCGCGGGACGGTTCGGCAGGCAGTGCTGCGGGTGCTGAAGCTCCGCCATGATTGTGATGCCCATTCGGCGCTGATGGACTTGTAGCCGGGTTAAGATAATCCTGCACGGACTGCGTCGGCTCAGAAGCATTTGCCTCGCTCGGCAGCCGGCTACCAATCAACCGCATCAAATCAACGCGTGCGAGCCAGTAATCACGCACGGCTTCCAGAAAAGCTTGGTAGGCATCGAACTGTTGTGCGCGCGCGGCCAGCACCTCGAACGCGCCAATCAGCGCGAAATTCTGCTCGAGCTGGCTCTGGCGCGCGACAGTCTCGCGCTCAGGCACCAGTGCGGTCCGATAGATGTCCACGACCTCGCTCAAGACACGGACCCGCTCGGTTGCCGCAGGAATAGCGTTAGCCGCATTCAACTCGAGCGCAGAAAGCCGCGCGCGCGCTAATTGTAACTGGGCTCGCGACCGCGCCACTGCGGCACCGTTCTGGTTGAAAATCGGCAACTCCAGATCGAGCGTTGGTCCTTTAATGACGCTGCGTTCGACTCCACGCTCACGTTCATAACCTATGGTCGTCGTTCCCAGTAGCCGAAACCAGCGGCTGATCTTGGCAGCACCAACGGCGACCTTCTCACCCTTGCGGGCAGCAAGCAGCTCGAGACTGTTTGCCTGTGCCATCTGCTGCAATGTGGCAGAATCGTCTTCTTGGGCAATCGGCAACGAAAGCACCGCCGTGCTCGTCCATCGACCATTTTCACCCGACAGCCCGAGCAAATTGTTAAGTTCGAGGCGTGCGATCTTCGCAGCGACGCCAGCGCGGGCTGCATCGACCCGCGCCTCACTTGCTGCCGCCTTTTCACGGTTCAGCTCGAGTTCGGTGATATTGCCCGCATCGTAAAAGCGCTGGGCCAGGTCGGATGATGCCTGCAGCGCTTCAGCGACGGCGGCGCGCATGTCTGCGACCTGTTGTGACGCGACAGCGCCATACCAGGCGGACTCGACGTCAAGCGAGACGCCGAGAATGGCGGCAGCAATTTGATAACGCGATCGCTCATAGTCGAGACGTGCAAGCTTCGCCTTGACCGGCAAAGTGAGCAGATCGACGAGCGGCTGCGCGACGCCGAAAACAAGTTGTGAGCCCGGCCCGTTCTCCAGCGACAGCGAGGAAATACCGATGCGTGGATTGCTGATCTGCACGGCTTCCAGGACATCAGCTCGCACCAACCCCAGCTCGCCATAGAGTTGCTGCAGCCGGGGGCTTTTTAGCACGGCGATCTTTACTGCGGTGTCGCGCGTTAAGGGTTGTGCAAGCCACTCTTGTACTGCCGCCTCGTCCTCGGCCGACCCTTTCTGGTTCCAACCGAGGCTTGGCGCGCCGCGCTCGGTGAGCAGACGATCGATTTCAAGTTTGTCGCTAGCCGGATCGAAGGTTGCACAACCCGACAAAGCGAGTGCTGCCAGCGAGCAGAAAGCCATGGCACGAGCTTGGGATCGACTAAGAATAATTCTCGATATGTTTGATGGCACGCTCTTCCCTTCCCGCCTTCATTCTCATGCTGGATATATTTTGGCTCGCTGGAAGACGTTCGACGGACGCACCTAAATAGTTACAGCCAATTTGGGATGTAATGAGTATCCATCCGGTGAGTGCCGCGGCGTGATGCCGACCGGCGCGTAGCTTGGTTTAGGCTGCGATTGCTTCGGAGCGTGGCGCCCAGTTCCATGGCAGGAGCTCGTCGAGCCTTGTGGCCGGTTGATCGGCGATGCGGGCGAGGACATCGGCGAGCCATGCCTGTGGGTCGACATCGTTGAGCTTGGCGGTCTGGATCAGGGTGTAGATGATAGCAGCACGCTGGCCTCCGCGGTCGGACCCGCAGAACAGCCATGCCTTGCGGCCGAGCGGGATGCAGCGCAGCGCGCGCTCGGCGGCGTTGTTGGTGAGGCAGATCCGGCCGTCGTCGAGGAAGCGGGTAAACGCGTCCCAGCGCTTGAGCATGTAGAGGCAGGCCTTGGTCAGATCATGGCCGCGCGATAGCTTGCCGACCTGCTCGGTAAGCCAGGTGTGGAGCTCGGCCATCAGCGGCGCGCTGAGTTCTTGGCGGGTGGCAACCCGCTCGGCGGGGCTCTTGCCAGTGATGGCGCGCTCGATGTCGAACAGGGCGTCGAGACGCTGCACGGCCTCGAGCGCGATCGGATAGATCATGCTGCTGCGCTGACCGCGGCTCTTCTTGCGGGCTGAGCTTACAACATCGGCCAGCTCGAAGAACTTGCGCCGGGCATGGGCGAAGCAGCCAGCCTCGAGCACGGGTCCGGGGTCGCGGCCCGCGCGGTAGAGCTCGTTGTAGCCGCCATAGGCATCGGCCTGCAGAATGCCGGACCATGCCGCGAGATGGGCCTGCGGATGTTCGCCGCGCCGGTCGCGCGAGTAATGAAACAGGGCAGCTGGAGGATCGGACCCGGCAAAGGGTCGATCATCGCGCACATAGACCCATAATCGTGCTGTATCGGTCTTGCCCTTGGCCATGACGGGCACGGTGGTATCGTCACCGTGGATCCGGGTGGCGGCCAGAACGTGCGCCTCGATCAACCTGTAGAGCGGCATCAGCGCGTGGGCGGCAGCCCCGACCTGATCTGCAAGGGTCGAGACGCTGAGCGGCACGCCCTCGCGGGCGAACCGCTCGGCCTGGCGGTTGAGCGGTTGGTGCTGTCCATACTTCTCGAACAATAGCATCGCGAGGAAGCTGGGCCCGGCCCATCCGCGCGGGACCACATGGAAGGGAGCGGGCGCCTGCGTGATCTTCTCGCAGCCCCGGCACGAGAACTTCTCGCGCACCGTCTGGATCACCTTCCAGGAGCGGGGGATGACCTCGAGCGTCTCGGTGATGTCTTCGCCGAGCTTGGAGAGCCGATCTCCGCCGCAGGCCGGACAGGAACAGGGGGCAGGCACGAGGACACGCTCGCGCGGCAGATGCTCGGGGAACGGCTTCCTTGCCGGGCGCTTGCGTTCGAACGCGGTGACCGTGGTGGTCTTGGCAGCCGCTTCCTCGGCGACCAGATCATCCTCGGCGGCGTCAGCCTCGAGATCTTCGAGCTGCAGCTCCATCTGATCGAGAAGGCGTCGGCTGCGCTCGGCGCTGGGGCCGTATTGCTCGCGCTTCAGCTTGGCGATCTGCAACTTGAGGTGGGCGATCAGCGCCTCGATGGCGCTCTCGCGGGCATGGGCGTTGGCCAGCTTGGCCTCTGCTTCGTCAGCCTTCTGGAGCGCGGAAACCACCAGCGCCTTGAGCGCTTCGACATCGTCCGGAAGAGGCGAAATGGCGGCTTCCATGAGGGCGAGTGAATCATCATCCACCCCCTATCGCAAGGGCAAAATGCGGGTCTGCGACGATTATCCTGCGCTCGCCGGCCGCCACGTATACTGCGGGTTGCGCCAGTCGATCCCCTCGAGCATGCAGGCCAGTTGCGACGGGGTCAGCGACACCGTTCCCTCGTTCGCCGAGGGCCATACGAACCGGCCCTTCTCGAGCCGCTTGGCATAAAGCGACATGCCGATCCCGTCGTGCCAGATGATCTTGATCAGCGAGCCTGCGCGGCCGCGGAACACGAACAGATCCCCGCCATGCGGATTACGCTTGAGCCCCTGCTGCACCAGCAGCGCCAGGCCCTGCATGCCCTTCCGCATATCCGTGTGGCCAAGCGCGACCCACACACGGGCGCCGGGAGGGATCATCGAAAGGCCTTCAGCGCGGCAGCGACCAGGGCCGGTGATGCCGCGGGGAAAATGCTGAGCCGCTTGCCGCGCGGCAGATCGATGATCATCGCGGGGTGCTCGGCAGCGCTGACTGCCACCGCATCCTCGTCCAACACAGCTTCGGCGAACACCGGCGCTGGCAACGCCTCGGCCGCGCTGGCCTCCTGCGCCGCACCTGCCTCGCGCAGCTTGCGCCGCCACGTATAGATCAGCGCCGAAGAAATATCGTGACGGCGGCACACCTCGGCAACGCAGGCGCCCGGCGCGAAAGCCTCGGACAGGATCCGCAGCCGCTCTTCCTCGCTCCACCGTCGGCGCCGCTCTGGCCCCGAAAACACCGTCACCTGACCCATCGACCACTCCTAAGCGCGCTCACAAGAGCACGCTAAAGAGCGCTCAATACCTACCCAGACAAGGCGGCCCCCGCCGGATGGATACTGTAATGACAGTCAGTCGAATTATTGGGAGCGAGGCATCAACATAACGAGAGAAATTCGATCACAGCGGGAAAAGGTCCGGCAATCGAGGACAGCCATGGTGGTTTATCCCCAACCGAAAGGCCTCCCCAGTAATGGCACGAAACGGCTAGCGGTCGCGCTTGATCAATTCGTTGTGGATGGCAGTTGCTGCAATCGCAGCCTGACCTTCAGCAACGCAAATCTGATCGAGGCCTTCGACAACATCACCGATCGCGTAAAGTCCACGTATCGAAGTTCTTTGGTGCTGGTCGGTTATTAAGGATCTTTGATCGTTCAACTTCGCGCCGAGCTGGACCGCCAGCTTGGTCCGGGCCGTTGATCCAAGAGCAGGATAAAGTGTGCCGAAAGATTGACGCCTGCCACTGACCCACGACACTTCGACCGCCGAGGCGGTAAGATGAAAATTTTCGACAGCCTCCTCGACAACATTGATGCCAGCCTGCGCCAAATCTCGCAAATCGGGGTCTTTAAGTTCAAGCGAGTGTTGTGCCAGCAATGTAATTGGAGCCCCATAGGCGCGCAGAAACAGGGCCTCGGCAGCACCGTGCCGATCAGCCCCTAACACCGCGATTGACAATTGACGTGCTTCATATCCGTCGCAAATCGGGCAATAGCGAATGAGACCGCGAGAAACGCCGCTGGCGTGCATCGCCTCGGGCATATCCGGCTTGTGATTGACAACGCCAGTTGCGAGAATAACTGACCGCGACCAAAATACATCACGACCACTGCAAACCTCAAAATCTTTATTCAACAACCCGATACTTTCAACTTCCGCCTGTTCAATGACACCGCCAAATTCGTGGAGTTGCGTTTGCAGACGGGCGAGCAACTCGGTACCTGACAGACCCCCTGGGAAACCCGGCAGGTTATGCGACCGCGGAATGGATGCTGCGCGTCCCGACCCAGCATCGATTACCAAGCAGCGCCGCAAGAATCGTTGTAGATAGATCGCAGCGGTCAGTCCCGCTGGGCCGCCGCCGATCACGATACAGTCAAACGCTTCGTCCGGATCACCTTCCCGGCGACGGTCTGCCGATTTTATGGACATGAGCATTCACTCCTCGATAGACCGAGCACCGGACGATTGTCGGCCAAGATGCGCTTGGGCCTAGAATTAAAGGTGCCTCTATAAGGTTATACGCTGCTCGTTCGGGCTTCCCTCGCTGCAATGCGGTTAGGCGCACAGAAACATGAGGGTTTTGCCGATGCGGTGCGTATTATTTTAGGGACAAACATTTTGCCAGCAGTGTGATCCAGCATGACCAAGGAGACATAATATGACCTCTAAATGCACGCGAATGGGGGTGGTTTTCGTTATCGGTATAGGTCTTGCCAGCTGCAGCGAGCCCGAACAGAATGCCGACATCTCCAGAGATCAGCTGAATCATTATGCCGGCATTGAAACACATGATCATCCGGTCGATAACGCGCCTTCATCAAACCAAAAACAAGACAAAGAACAGAAGGACAAGGATCGTAGGTAAATTTTCTATCCTCTTCTTGTCAGGAATGCGGAAACGGCACTATCTTCTTGGATATAAGCTCAGTCGGTGTCGCCCGATCTCAAAGCAGGTGGTTTTGATCTGGTCTCTACACGGTTCACGCAGTGATTAACAAAGCCGCCGTAAGCCATTAAAGCTGCGTTTTTCAATTAGACTGCGGCAGTTTGCGCAGTGGGTGTGGCACCCGAGCCCGCGACAGCTGGGAGGTTGATGATGACCTTGAGGCCGGGGCGGTTATCGTGTAGCGACAAAGTACCACCATGCGCGCGCGCAACTGCCGAAACGATCGATAGACCAAGCCCACTTCCAGGAGTCGTCCGGCTAGCGTCCAATCGCGTGAGCCGTGCAACAGCTCTTTTGTAATCGTCCTGATCAATGCCCGGTCCATCGTCCGTCACTGAAAGGATGACCCGACCGTTGCACGTTTCGGTCCAAACGCCGACATTGGCGGCGGCACCTCCATATTTAAGCGCATTGTCGATAAGGTTGACCACAGCTTGCATCAACAAAGGTCTGACACCCTCAACAACCGCTGGTTGCGTATGTCCGACCAGTCGGCATCCTTCGCTTTCAGCCACCGGCTCATAAAGATTGACGGCCTCTTTGGCGACTTCGGCCAGATCGACCCGCTCAAACGCTTCAGCTGTCAAAGCCTCCGTTCGGGCAAGACCCAACAAATCGTTGATAAGCTTAAGCAGTGCATCGAGGTCATGCGACGTTTCCAAAAGAATGCTCGGATCAATCGGTGCCTCCCTGAGCGTCGCGAGTTCTATTCGAGCCTTGATCCTTGTGATAGGTGTCTTCAAATCATGTGCCAGCCCGTCGGTCGCAGCGCGCAAACTTGCGACCATGCGTTCGACCTCGGAAAAGCAGGCGTTAACGGTTTCAGCCAGTCGGTCATATTCGTCGCCCCTCCCGGTTGTCGGCAAACGCTCGTCAAGTCCACCTGCGAGAAATCGTTCGCCGGTATCGCTCACCCGCCCAACAAAACGGAGAGCACGACGGCTAATCAACCATCCCAACCCCAATCCAATGAGCGCAGTAAGGCCGATCGACCAGATCAGGGTCTCGATGAAGCGCTCACGCAGCCGGGCCCTTCCGCTTGCAAGATGTCCAACGAGCAGGCGACCACTGTCATTCAGACGAACAATTCGAGCCTCGATATCGTGTTCAACGGTTTTCCCCCCGCTTTGCAGCGGCACGGTTACCCGGTTCCATCCGTCATGACGCATGTCGCGTGGCCAGGAAGATAGGTCACCGGCAATAACCTTGAATCTGGGATCAGCCACCGCATAGACAAAATCTCTTGGTTCACCGCTTTGTGCACGCGCATCGACAAACCGCTTTAGCTCGAACACACCCCCCGCATTATAGCGGTCGGCAAGGCCCGTAATTTCGGCGCCCACCATATGCTGCGCCTCGGTGTCGAGAAGGCTGATGGTTCGCGAATATTGCAAGGTCAGCGATGTCACTGTCGCGACCAAAGCGGCAAGGGTAACCCACAACGCCCCCCTGAATGCGGCCGCATGGGTTTGCCTTCGTCTATCGGGCATCGAGACGGTAGCCCGCTCCGCGCACGGTGTGGAGCAAAGGTCGTTCCCCGGGCTGATCTATTTTGGACCTCAGGCGGCTGATGTGGACATCGATTACATTTGTTCCCGTATCGAAGCCATAATCCCAAACGGCCTCGAGCATCATTGTCCTAGTTACAACCTGGCCGGCGTGGCGCACGAGATAGTCGAGAATCTGAAATTCCTTGGCGAACAGCTCTATATTGCGGTCCCCGCGCCGCGCAGAACGCGCCAGGAGATCAAGCTCGAGATCGGCAACCTGGCGCACAACGGTCGTCGAGGCTACCCCTTCACTGCGGCGGATGATCGCAGACAGCCTTGCGATGAGCTCCTGAAATGAAAAAGGCTTTGGAAGATAGTCGTCGGCGCCACTGTCTAGGCCCCGGATACGGTCGTCGACCTGACCGAGCGCGCTTAAAATGAGCACCGGAACGGTCCGGCCTTCGGCCCTAAGAGCCTGCAGCACCGAAAGCCCATCCAGTTGCGGTAGGCTCCGGTCGAGGATGATGGCATCATAACTGTTAGTCAACGCGGCCGTGAGACCGTCAATTCCCGTCTCGCTATGGTCGCAGGCATGCCCGAGCTCGATGAGACCCTGCCTAACGTAGTCCGCAGTTGCATTATCGTCTTCGATCAGAAGCAGTTTCATATGTGTGCCTTATCTCACTTACCGGCAAAAGATTCGCTAGGAGCGTTGTCTTAGCACAAACGTCCCGACTTATTGCGAGATATAGGCTTCGCCGAAGCACCAAATCATTTTTCCGGCATAACAAAATATTGGACATCACCTGTCCTGCGTATCAGGCACCTGTAACAATCATTACAACGCTATCATCCGCAAGGTTCGAGGCAATATTCCAAAAACGGCACTCGACCGCCTGAATATATGAAAACGTTGTAATGTTCATGAAAGGCCTGCGGACGAAAGGCCACGTCAGGAAGGCTGTGACGATATCCGTAGCTGACCAAAGGCATTCGGGCCTAGCCTAGATAATGCTGAAGGACAGCCTCGCGGCTGTTCCCACCAACATTATCGGCAGGATTACAACCAATGGCCTTCAAGAAACAATTTACTCCGCTGTTTGCCGCAGCGCTTCTGATTTCGGCGGGCTCGGCGGCGGCAAACGAACCTGTTGAAAAAGCCTCTGGACCACTAACCGAGCATTCCTCAACGGAGCATCAAGAAGACGGGCACGCTGACATGCAGATGGAAAGCATGCCCGCAACAACGCAAGCCAGTTCTCATGATGGGGCATCGATGGGCCACATGCACGATGATTCGCCTGAGGGAAAAACCTTCCTGCAACGGCTTTTCAACTGGTTGGGGCGTTTGCACCCCATGGTCATTCATTTCCCGATTGCGATGATAATCGGAGCAATGGGCGTCGAACTTTTTGGCCTGTGGCGACGCGACGCGAGCTATCAGCGCGTTGCGGGCGTCATGTTGGTTGTCGGCGCGATCGGCGCGATTGTCGCTGCGGGGCTAGGTTGGTTTGCAGGCGGCTGGCAATTTGTAGATCGCAATCCTGTCCTGACGGCACATCGTTGGATCGGAACCTCGATCGCCGTCTTTGCAAGCATACTTGTATACATGGCCTTTGCGCGACATCGCCATCCGGGTCGATACCGAGCCGCGTACTGGCTAATCTTGGCCGGCTTGACGATAGCGATATCGATCCAAGGGTGGCTCGGAGGATCGTTCATGCACGGCGGCATGCGTCACCTCGCATTTTGAGCGGCCGGGCATGTCTTCAGTCCCGTCCGATGTGCCATGGTTTGTAGACGTAGGCCGCATGCTGTTAGCGGCGGCACTTGGAGCGTTGATCGGATGGGAGCGTGAACGCAACGGTCGTGAAGCTGGCATCCGAACATATATGGCGGCAGCTCTTGGCGCGTGCGCTTTCGGACTTGTTTCGGGAGCGATCGGTGACCAGGGCCGGATCTCCGCTGGCATTGTTACCGGAATCGGTTTCATTGGAGCCGGCATAATATTGCGAGACACTGGCCGCGTAACGGGATTGACAACGGCGGCGACGCTGTGGGCTTCCGCAGCAGTCGGACTCAGCGCGGCCTATGGAATCTACCATCTTGCCGCAATCACGGCGCTGTTAATTTTAGGTGTTCTTGAGCTTTATCGTCTGCCGGGCTGGAATCGTTTCTCCTATCGCGCACGAAATGAGCATCCCGATGCGAGCGGCAACACTCAGGCAGACGCTCCTCAACCGAAAAAAGCGAAGCCCAAGGCCGCTTCGAACGACTAGAACGTGATTGCCGCTCCTTCGGGATCTGACAAGTAAATCTGCGCCCACGTCAGCATCTCTGCGCGGCGAGGCGGAGGGTGCAACCAATCTCGGTGTTGGCGCGGCCTAAAGTGACAAATTTGCAATTTTCAGCTCAGAATAACCACAAACAATGCCGCTAAAGTGCTTCATGTAACAAGATAGACGATCCGTAAAGGCAATGACAACGCCTAAACCGAAAAGCTATCCGTTTAGGATTTAAGAGCCAGACCAGGAAAGGAGGTTTTACAAATTGAGCAATCGGGCCAGCATCTTATGGCCCGTTAATCTGGCATGACGCGCGTGCGTTGTGCCGACGTTGATGCTGGCAAGGACCCCGGTCGTCCTCCCCTCCCCTGTCGACCGGGGTCAAATACTCGCGATACCGGTTGCCGACGTCAGACCTTAAGTACGATGCCCAAATACACCGTAAGGATCTGACAGTGCCGCAAACACCCACCAAGCGTATAGTTCACGAATGCGTTTGTGCTGTGGCTCACGTGCAAGTTTTGGGGACGGCGAATTGTAAAAGTTCTCGCCGAATATAGCGCCAGAATTACTTTGCGCGAGATGATCTATCGAATATGCTTACATCTCTTATTGCCAGGCTCTCCGCTCCTGCGGTCGCCAGCGAGGCCAGATCACCATGCTTTTGTCCGATATCAGCCGGATTTTTCACCCCGTGATGATCGACTGCATGACAGCCGGTCGCGCACCCGCGCAGCACGAGATTAGCTTAATGGCGGAACGCATTTGGAACGATTTAAACGGGGCCTCTGCTTGTGTCGCATGGTGCGATTTATCAGAGGACTCTTCCGACAGGCGTCGCGCGATCGCGCTCGCCCAAATGGCTTTCGGAATAGATGTAGGTGCTGCCAGCCCCGTCTCGGTCAAATCGACATGATCAAAGGGTTGGGGCAAGGCCATCGCGTTGCCGGAAGATAATATCTCTGGATAGGTACACCAGCTTATGTGAACTGCCAAAGGCTCTCAATTGACGGATCGTGACCTTTTGCATTGGATCGCCATGCGCACTGACACTCTATTGACGTCTTTCGGCGAACCATCGCTCGAGCGCGTGACCATAACATCCAGTCTGTCCGCCCGGGCCCACGACCGAGCAGCCGTTCGGGCGGCCTGCGCGGGCAATGTCGTCGAGTGTATGCACACGGCTTGCCCAACTTTGCGCGGGCAGTTGATATCTGGCTCGGCGCAGCGTTCGGGGTATCCGATATCGGTCCGATTCGGGCTCGCGTCCGCAAACGACAATCTCTGCGTGGGCAGCCGCCGGGCATGCTTCGCTTCCGTATACCGTAATCGAAACGAAGCGTTCGGGACTCCGAGCATCGCCAGCGTATGCATGTGACGCGCTGGTCATAAGTATCACAGCGAGAACCGCCTTTGGGCAGCCCACGGTCGCAATTTTGGACATCATGGCTTCTCCTCTCGCCTAGCGTTGGTCGCAGGCGGACGATGAAGATTTGCTCAAGAGCATAACACCATACTGTGATTTTGATGAATTCGGTTTAAATAAATTTACCGGCCTACATGTAATAATACGCCAGCATTAAGCCATGAATTGGCGGCAGTACAAGATTAAAGCATGTTCATTCGCAGCTCAGGCCCATGTGATCTTGGATGATTAGCATTGATGCCAGCCTTGCCATTGAAAGGCTTTTTGCACCTCAAGCAGGAACTGACACCATGTTTACTAGAACTTTGCTGGCCCTGTCGATCGTAGCTACGCCGATAGTCGCTGTCGCGGGATCATCGACATTCCAATCATCTGGCTTGGACGGACTTTCTCAAGCCTCGCCCATGCCGAAGGTTGCTTCAAATGACAGACGTAACGTCAATCGCGCCGAGCGGCGCTGTCAAGCTGTCGGCCCGCGTAACGTTAGAGTTTGCGTGCGCAAGCCTCGCGCAAAAGCAAGGCCGGACAGCGAACTATCAACATCTGACGGCGATACATGAGCTAGTTGCTGTCGGATATCACCGCAAACATGTACCTGAGCCCCAACTAGCGCCCAGCACATCTCGGCGCGCAATGAAATCAATGCGCCTAAAGCGAGTGCCGCGACGCGAAGCGCCGATTTAAACGAGTTCGAGGGCGCATTTCGATTTGCACATATTTCTTTGGCGTCGCAACTTCGTCCACTGACGCGGGCGCCAGAATCAGGAGGCTAATATGTTGGTTCGCTCGATCAGACTTTCTCTCGCGCCGATGTCGCTCGCGATACTCGGTGGATGCACTACCTATAATGCTCCGCGTCCCGCATTCGCCTATTACGCGGTGCCGTGTTCGACGCCTGGCGCCTTTGTGGCTAAGCCGATAGAGGACATAATTCCCACAAAAAGCACGCAAGCATCGCCACCTGCGCCGTCACGTCCGGCAGCTTCCTTGGAGGAAACCAGCAAGGCGTCCTCGCAAACATGTATGATCCCTATATCCATCCGACAAGCACGCTCTTCTGCGCGATATGATGGCAGCGGCTATTTCGACCCCTATCGCTATGGGCCCAGCGCACGTCTTTATGGCTCTCTCGGAATCGGGTTGCATGGCGGTGGTCATGGTTGGCGCCCTTATGCCGGGCACGGTAACGGACATAATGCTGGGCACGGTGGCGGTTCACACGGCGGCCATGGCAACCACTAACGGACGACCGGATTCAGCCGTAAAGCATGGTGTCGTGTCTGTTCGGACACGGCATATCCGTGCCGTTCACAGCCGCGTGGCCCAATCTTGGGCCCACGCGTCATATGCCAGCTCGTCCTGAGACCGATGGTACACCCTCATAATGACGAGGCAACGCACGCGTCGGCGAATGTTTTGCAATCGAAGGCGCAAATAATTCAACAATCTTCAAGGGGTGCCGGTCGCAGCTGCGTATTAAAAAATGAGTTAGTCGTTCCTTGCGCTTGGTTTGCCCGTCGGGTCGCCCCGTCCGCGGGCCGGAGGCGAGAGGATAACCATGGAGCAAAAGCATGGCCTCTCGCCTTCGCAAAACATTAGAGACAGACACGTTCGCCATTGGCGATCATGGCAAATCGATACCGCTCCAGCATCTTCGCCGTTTGGCTAAAGCGGATGAGCTCGGCGAATTGAGTGAGAGCGGCCTGACTTTCGTACCTCGTCAATTGTTGAAAGCTCGCGAGAGCGAGGAGTAACATGCCCGCTTCATCCAACCGAACCGACGTAGTTGCAACCGATCCTGTTTGCGGCATGACGGTTGAGCCCGCCGGCAATACGCCATCAGCAGTTCATCAAGGCGAAGCCTTCTATTTCTGCAGCTCTGGCTGTCATGTAAAATTCGTCGCCGAGCCGGGCCGCTTTGTCTCAGGATCGCGCCGTCCAACCCAAGACGCGGCAGCTGCTGCCGTAACCGACGGTGCGATCTGGACCTGTCCGATGCATCCAGAAATTCAGCGGCCTGTTCCCGGCAGCTGTCCGATTTGCGGCATGGCGCTCGAACCTGTCATGCCAACCGCCAATCAAGGTCCGAGCGGAGAATATCGCGATATGGTCCGCCGCTTCTGGATCGGCCTGGTTTTAGCGTTGCCCGTTCTGGCTATTGAAATGGGCGGCCACCTGACCGGACTGCACGAATGGCTAGGACGCCAAACGGGCAACTGGATACAGATGGCGCTAGCAACGCCAGTTGTGCTTTGGGCAGGCTGGCCCTTTTTCAAACGGGCATGGACTTCACTCAAGACCCGCAGCCTTAACATGTTCACACTAATCGCAATGGGGACAGGCGTTGCCTGGGCCTATAGCATGGTTGCGGTTCTCGCGCCCAAAATCTTTCCGGCTGCCTTCCGGGCAGCAGATGGCTCTGTCGCTGTTTATTTCGAGGCAGCGGCAGTCATTACAGTTCTTGTATTGCTAGGTCAGGTTCTTGAATTACGGGCGCGCGAGACGACTAGCGGCGCCATCCGGGCGCTACTCGACCTGTCGCCTAAGCGCGCGCGTCGGGTACGGGCGGACGGTGAGGATGAAGAGGTCGCGCTTGAGGACATTCAGATAGGCGATACACTCAGGATCCGGCCTGGCGAAAAGGTACCCGTCGACGGGGTTCTTCTTGAAGGCCAGGGAAGCGTCGATGAGTCTATGGTTACCGGGGAGTCGATGCCGGTCACCAAAGCGATGGGAGCTGTATTGATCGGCGGGACCATCAATCAGACTGGAGCGCTCCTCATGCGCGCCGACAAGATCGGACGTGACACGATGCTTGCACGTATCGTCCAGATGGTTGCCGACGCGCAGCGAAGCCGGGCACCGATCCAGCGGCTTGCCGACGCAGTGGCAGCTTGGTTCGTTCCTGCGGTCATCCTCGTCGCGATTGTCTCCTTTGTAACTTGGTCGCTTATCGGTCCCCCTCCTGCCATGGGTTATGGTTTGATCGCAGCGGTCGCCGTTCTCATCATCGCCTGTCCGTGCGCGCTGGGGCTGGCGACGCCCATGTCGATCATGGTCGGGGTCGGCCGCGGCGCACAGGCCGGCATTCTCATCAAGAACGCCGAGGCACTTGAGCGGATGGAAAAGATCGATACGCTCGTCGTCGACAAGACCGGCACGCTGACCGAGGGGAGGCCCGCCGTAGTCGGCATCGAGGTATCCCAGGGTCAAGCGCAAGACGAGGTACTTCGCATTGCCGCCAGCCTCGAACGCATGAGCGAGCATCCACTTGCTCTGGCGGTAGTCAAGGCCGCTGAAGAAAAAGGTCTTATCCTCAGCGAACCTTCAAACGTCGATCAACCCGTCGGCAAGGGAATTACGGGCACGGTGGATGGGCGCGCGGTGGTCGTCGGCAAGGCCGGGTTCTTGACCGAACTCGGCGTCCCTATTGGCACGCTTGCCGCCCGCGCCGATGAACTGCGTGCCAATGGCGCCACCGCCATCTTTCTCGGCATCGATGGCGTAACCGCTGGCGTGATTGCGATTGCCGACCCTGTGAAGGCGTCAACGCCGCAAGCGCTCAAAGACCTTGCGACCGCGGGCATTCGGGTCATCATGCTGACTGGTGACAATCGCATCACTGCCGAGGCTATCGGACGCCGTCTAGGCATCGTCGACATCGAGGCTGACGTAATGCCTGACCAAAAAAGCGCCGTTGTCCAGAGACTACGGGCCGAAGGGCGCGTTGTTGCAATGGCAGGCGACGGTGTGAACGATGCCCCCGCCCTTGCTTCCGCCGATGTCGGGATCGCAATGGGATCAGGCACCGATGTTGCCATCGAGAGCGCGGGCGTGACGCTGCTCAAGGGCGATTTAACGGGCATCGTGCGTGCCCAGCACCTCAGCAGAGCGACCATGCGCAATATCCGCCAGAATCTGTTCTTCGCATTTGCTTACAATGTCGCTGGCATTCCGGTCGCAGCCGGCGTTCTCTATCCGGTTTTCGGTCTTCTGCTGTCCCCCATCATAGCGGCGGCCGCGATGGCGCTGTCGTCAGTCAGCGTCATCGGCAATGCGCTTAGATTGAAAACGGTCGAGGTCTAGTCGATGGGTGCAAAACCTATTGCGCTAGCGCTGACGGCACGCTTGAAATAGCTATTGTCCTTTCTTGGAATTTACATCGCTATGGTAACACTTGTATCATATTACAAAATCATCCTGCCGTGACGTCTTCTTCTGCTTTCATTTCACAGATTGATTGCGCATAGGTCGCGCAGAAGTTTCTATAAACGGTCCCATTTAAGTTCCACGATCATGGAGATTTATACAATGCAACGAAATCTAGTCTCGCGCGGTGCGCTCTTTGCCGTCTGCCTATCAGTCAGTACTGCAGCGATTGCGCAGCAGCCCGATCGCGAAGGCGCTGCGGCAGTCTTGTCATCATACAAATCGGCAGTCGAACAGCTCGATATCACCGGCGTCGAGAAACTGTTTGCGCCCGACGCGGTGGTGATCGAGTCTGGCAAAGTCGAAGGCAATTTCGACGCTTATCGCGACCACCACCTCGGACCCGAACTCAAAGAGTTTAAGTCGTTCACATTCGGTGATTACAAGGCCGACATCAAAATGGAGGGTCCGGTCGCAATCGCAACCGAAACTTATACCTATCGCATTGTCCTGAAATCAGGCGAAACCGTTGACCGGCTTGGTGTTGCAACAAGCGTGTTGAAGTGGAATGGACAGGCTTGGCAAATCGTCACCACGCATAGTTCGTCGCGCAAGCCAAAAACACCCGCAAGCTGATTAGGGCCGCAGGCGTTATGGCTGACCGGTCAGGTCAAATCCGGCAATTAATCGAGCGCTGGCGCGATGATGCCAATGCTACCTATCAAAGCTGGTTCCTGTGGGACGAGCGGATCAAGAATTTCCGGTCTATCCGCCGTGGCATCCAGCAGGTTGTTGCCGAAATTGACGCGGGGACGTTTGGGGTGACCTATCGCGGATCGTCACTGGAGACGGTAGTGCATTCGATCGCCGAGCAACGCCAGATTTTCAAGGGTGCCGATCATGCTTTCCTGTGGAAGCCGAAACTGCGCATTCCGGACATCTACGAGAGTCCTGATAACCAGCGTGCGTTCGGCCGCCTTCTTCATAACTGCGTGTGCTGCGACAGCGCCGACGAAGTGATCACGCACATCAGGGAAATTGACGCGCGGAAAGTCAAAGGGCTTGGGCCTGCTGTCGCTAACCTCCTCTACTTCCTGCATCCGACATTGATGCCGCCATTCAACACCGCGATTGTGAACGGCTATAATGCGCTCACCGGATCGAATGTAAAGCTGGGCAGCTGGGAGCAGTTTCTCGCAATGCGCAGCGGCATCCTCGATCTTAACGACCAGTTTCGCGACCTGCTGTCGAACGATCTTGGCGCAATCGGCGGGCTGTTGTTCGACATCGGGCCGGGACGCTATCCTGTGCCCTCGCTGTCCAACGAGACGTCCGGCGATTGGGCAAGGCGGCTCGACGCCGTTCGCGTCGAAGCGCAGCAACTGACCAAGGCTCAGTTGTCAAGGCACCAGGACGATCGTACCCATAGCGAGATACAGTCATGGCTGCGCGATCTTGGACATGCACTTGGCTATCGCATTTGGATCGCTGCAAATGATCGGGGCCGATTGCACGACGGTGTACCGCTTGGCAAGAACTGCCTTGAGCATCTACCCCCCGAAATAGCGACTGCGCCAGGCGCTGATGCCGTGCGCCTGATCGACGTGTTGTGGATCGAAGCAGACGCACCGCGTGTCGCCGCCGCTTTCGAAGTCGAGCATTCGACATCGATCTATTCGGGCATCGTGCGGATGCTCGATCTGGCGCTGAGCGGCGGTGAAGCCGAAGCCATTGCCGACATGTTCCTGGTAGCACCCGATGGACGGGAGAAAGACGTCCGCGCGCAAATTGCGCGTCCGGCGTTCAGCCGAATTGGCGACCTCAACATTGGCTATCTTCCTTACAGCGAACTTGCTTCCAACCGAGAGCAAATTGCGCGTTTCGGGTCAGGGATGAAGGCAATCCGCGCAATTGCGAAGCCGCTTTCCGGGCAGCATGCATAGTAACAAGCAACGAACCCTACGCGGCATTTCAAGGATCGAACCGATGGCAACGTTATGATAGCAAAGAAAACCGTCCAAAAGTTTGAAGTTTCTTGTCCGGTCTTATGGTCGTATCTTGCCCGTCTCGACCAGATTGGCGTTTGGAATCCGCAAATCGGCTTGAGGGGCGATGCGGCATTCAACGCTGAAATCCGGGTAGTGTTTAAAAAGCTACTAAGCTCGCGGCCCTACGCCGAAGGTCCGGGCAGAATCGTCCTCTTCGACCCGCCGCGTGCGATCGCGTGGCGCATAACGATCCCTTTCTTCTTGCAGATCGACGAAACCTTCCATCTGGTCGCTAACCCACATGGCGTTGTTGTTGAACACAGCATCAGCAGTTCGGGTCTGATGGCGCGGTTGGCAAAGCCTTGGCTCTCCAGACATTTCGACGACTATCTTAAAGCAGGCGACGCAGGATTGGCAGAGCATGTCACAAGGGGGCATCCGCGTTCTGATGGTTCCCGACGCCGAGGGGCGCCAAAACGCCCATCCGGGGCGAGGCAGTAATCGAGGTGAAACTGAAACTAATCCTGATCGCGGCATCACTGCTAATGTCGTTTCCGCATGTGCTTGCCCGTTTGGACGGGTTAGGCCTTTCGACTGCGCTGGCGGGCTATCTCGTTCTTTACAGTACCCTTTGTGTTGCACTGTTGGCCGCCGCACGGGTTGCATGGTCACCCTTGCGCTGGATGTTGGCGCTGGTTTTTGCATCGGGCAGCCTCTTTGCCGCCAGCGTTGCCAGCGCGATGGGACAGGAATTGACCTATGATGCGTTCACCAACCTTTGGGACGCTCGCGGTTTTGTGAGCGATGCCGCGGGCCAGTTTGGGAGCGATTTGCTTTGGGGCGGGCTTCAGGGCGGGTTACTGTTTCTGGGCGTCGGTCTTTCCCCAAGGCCGAAAATACCGCGCGACAGTTTGCTGGCAGACCTCATTCCCGCGGTCGCGCTCGTTGCAATGTCAGCGATGTTCTATGTGCGCGGCGGAGATGGCGGACGGGGCTTGCCCGGCGCGTTCGTGGCCCCCGCTTATGCATTGGTGCTTGCGTTCGACAGCGTCCGCAACGACCCCGGAGCACGGCAACCCGTCAAGCTTGCCCATGTAAAGCCACGAACCTCAGGCGATATCGTTCTGATCGTCGATGAAAGCATCGCTGCGCAATATCTGGACATCAACAACGCAGGCGGCGTCTATTCCGGACTGGCTGCAAAACAGCCTAATTTTGCCATTCACAATTTTGGCATTGCTTCGTCGATCACCCATTGCAGCACCGGGTCGAACCTCACGCTTCGCTTTGGCGGCACACGAGCGGACTACCAACGGATAAATGCCACCGGACCATCGGTATGGAGCTACGCCAAAGCTGCGGGGTTGCCCACGGTCTATATTGATGCGCAACGAACCGGCGGTGTCTACCAGAACGGAATGGACGATGCCGAACGTGCTGCCATCGACCAATGGGTCCAGTTTGACAAAGTCCCTGTTATGAATCGCGATCAGGCGGTGGCGGACAGGCTTGCGGAACTGCTGAACGACGGAAAACCGCAATTCATCCTGGTGAACAAGATGGGGGCGCATTTTCCGGTTCAGGCAAAATATCCTGTAAACCGGACTCGGTTCAAACCTGTGGAACCGCGCCAACAGTTTTTCGGCATCGTCGAACCCAATGTGCGCGATACGAGCGATGTGAGCCGTGAGGAATGGCGACTGTATCGCAATGCCTATCGCAATGTAGTCGCATGGAATGTCGGCGCGTTTTTCGACCGGCTTTTTGCGGCGACCAAGGCGGCTGGGGCAACCATCATCTACACCGCAGACCATGGTCAAAATTTGCATGAAAGTGGTGAGCCGGGCAACGCAACACACTGCACTCCCGAACCGGCAATCGAGGAAGGGGTAGTGCCGATGGTCGTGATCGAAGGTTCGCAAGACGGCGACATCGACTGGCAAAGTGCGGCCTTGCGGAACCATAACGGCACGAGCCATTATCGTATTTTTCCGACATTACTCGGCCTGATGGGGTATGAACCGCAGGCCGTCCGCAAGGCCTATGGCGACCGCATCGATGCTCCGACACGCGACAAGCTGGAGTTCAACACGTTGTTTAATGCTCGCTTGGGGCGCGAACCTGTGTGGAAGAAGGTCGATCCCGCGCAGATCAAGGCGTTGCGGCCGGATGACTATGAGCGCTCTGGCCCTGTAACCATTCGACGCAATCAATCGAATTGACGAACATGCAATTTAATTCGATAGTGCTGAAATGAAACATTGGATTTCCATGATGCTTCTGATCGGAGCACTTCTGGGCTTGTTTGCTCAGGAAGCCGCATCTGCCTCGGTTCCTGTTTTACAATCGGTCCAGCAAGCGAGTGCCGATGCGGCGATGGATGCTGCCTGCATGGAAGCAATGGGACAGAGTGACGAAAGCTCCGATGTTCCCTGTAAAGGCCTCACCTTGGACTGCATCGCAAAGATGGGATGTGCTCTACCGCTCGCACAAGCACCGAGAGGCCATCGAATTGCGAAATCGCCTCTCCCGAACGCGATGGTGTTTGTGCTGGATGTCAAACCATTGACCGGCCGCGATAGCGGGCCTGAACCTGATCCCCCCTCAATCCTTGGCTGAACCAACTCGCGTCTGGCGGCTGTGATGCCGTCGCGCGCACAAAATTGATTCAACCAAGGACATTTAGCATGAAAATTCTGCTGACATTTGCTGCAACACTTGTGGCATTCACCTCCGTATCGGCGCAAGCTGCCAATGATCGCGGCCCGGGCCATTGGGAATGGCAAAATCGTTCGCAACCTGGCCCCAACAAGTCGAACCTGCCATCGCGCGTTCGCGTTTGGGTTAAGGACGACCAAGCCAAGATGGCCAATTGCGATTGCGACATGATGAAGGTCGCTGCCGCCGATTGCATGATGATGCCCGGCAAGGGTTCTTCTCCCTCCAAAGGCTGACGAATCACGTCCCGGTCTGCGCTTAGCGCGTGGACCGGGGCGGTCCTGTTCGGCTCTCACGGTAAAAGGGGGATATTTCATGCGCAATTTTATTGGCGCGACGTTGCTGTTGTTGCCCGCAACGCTTCACGCCGAGCCGCTGACGTTCGACGCTGCGCTTCAGCGCGCGCAAAGCGAGGCTCCGAGTCTGAAGGGCCGCGAGGCAAGCGTAACCGCTGCGCAGTCTGCTGCGATAGCCGCTGACCAGTTGCCCGATCCAACACTGGACATCGGTATCCGTGACTTTCCTGTAACGGGGCCAGACGCCGGACGATTCAATCGCGATGATTTCACCATGACGACGATTGGTGTGAGCCAGCAGTTTATCAATCCGTCCAAACGTCATGCGCGGGCCGCGCGGGCGGGTGCTGATATTGGCATCGCAGAAGCAGGGGTTGAGGTGGAGGCGCGGAACATCCGTTTGGAAACTGCGCTCGCTTGGGTCGATCTCTATTACGGAGAGCGGCAACTGAACGAACTCAAATTGCTCGACGAAAGCCTCAGTGATCTCCAATCGACGGTGACCGCGCGGCTTACCTCGGGCAGTGCGCGGCCTTCTCAATCCCTCGAACCCGACCAATTGCGCGCTCAGGTGAACGATCGGCGAATTGCATTAGTGGCAGAGATTGCAAAAGCTCGGGCAAGGCTGTCACGCTATACCGGTGATCCCGACCCTTCGGTGGCTGGTGCGCCGCCTGAACTAACAATCAACCGCAGCGCGTTGCTCGCAGGCGTTAGCGATTTACCAAGTCTGCGCGCGCTTGACGCCCAAACTGCCGCGATGGATGCCGAAACTCGGCTCGCCCGCGCCGAGAAGACGCCTGATTGGAAGGTCAGTGCCTCCTACGGCCGCCGTGAACCCAACTACGGTGATCTGTTCTCGGTCGGTGTCTCGATTGATCTGCCGTTGTTCGGGCGCAAGCGCCAAAACCCCAAGATTGCCGCACGGGCAAGCGAAGCCCAACGCGCGCGGTTCGACCGGTTGGCTGGCGAGCGCGAAGCGATTTCGGCGCTGGAAGGCGATCTGGCCGAACATGCGATGCACCATGCGCGCATGGAAAATGCGCGTGACAATCTGGTCCCGCTTGCCCGGAAGCGGGCAAAACTCGACTTTGACAGCTTCGGCGCTGGCACCGTCGATCTGGGAACGGCTTTGCTGGCAACACTCACGGTTGCCGAGGCCGAAGTCGATTTGCTCGTCCGCGAGGCCGAAGTCGCCCGCGACGCTATTCGTATCAACATAACTTATGCGGGAGATCGGCCATGACCGACACGACAGACGCAGCACCTAATTTTGCCAAGTGGCGTGCTGGAATTCTAGCCGCAACCTTGCTTGCAGGCGGCGGCGGGTATTGGCTTGGACAGCGCGGGGATGCTCCCGCACCTACAGCAACGAGCGATGATGGCCGCAAAATTCTCTATTATTATGATCCGATGGTGCCGCAGGAGCGCTATGACAGTCCGAACGCGCTTTCCTCTATGGGCATGGCCGTCATCCCAAAATACTCTGACAAAGGTGATAGCGGTACGCCAGGAGTAAGCGTTAATCCCGCCGCTATGCAAAATCTGGGTATCCGGGTTGTGGCAGCCAAAAGGGGAAGTCTTGCCCCTACACTCAACGTCACCGGCACCGTCGATTTCAACCAACGCGATGTAGCGATCATTCAGGCGCGCTCGGGCGGGTTCGTGTCTCGCGTCTATGCTCGCGCGCCAGGAGACGTGGTGCGTGCAGGCGCGCCGATTGCCGACGTGCAATTGCCCGAATGGGGCGGCGCGCAGACCGAGTTTCTGAGCGTTAAGCGCCTCGGCAGGCCCGATTTGACTGCCGCCGCGCGCCAGCGGTTGCGGTTGATGGGGATGTCGGACGCACTGATTTCGAGCGTTGAACGCAGTGGGCTCACCAATGGCACGATCACCATTACGTCGCCGATTTCGGGCGTTATCCAGACGCTCGATGCCCGTGCCGGTGTGACCTTAAGTCAAGGCCAGACCTTGGCACAAGTGACGGGACTTGGAACGGTATGGCTCAATGCCGCCGTTCCCGAAGCCCAAGCAGGCGCGGTTCGCATAGGCCAAAGCGCCGCCGCCACGCTCACCGCCTTTCCCGGCGAGACATTTGGCGGACGGATCATCGCGATCCTGCCAACCGCGCAAGCGGATAGCCGCACACTCACCGTGCGTATCGAGCTTACAAATCGCGGCGGTCGGCTTCGCCCAGGCATGTTTGCAGGCGTGGCACTTGTCGGTGATGCGAGGCCAGCACTGCTGGTACCAAGCGAAGCGGTTATCCGCACCGGCACCCGCACAATTGTAATGCTGGCAATGGGAGATGGCCGTTATCATCCTGCCGAGGTGCGCGCAGGCCGCGAAGGCGGCGGACAGACCGAGATACTCGAAGGCTTGGCGGTCGGCGAGAAAGTTGTCGCGTCGGGCCAGTTCCTGCTCGATTCCGAAGCCAGCCTGACCGGCATCGAAGTGCGCCCAATCGGTGGTGCCAAGTGATTGAAGCTATCATCCGCTGGTCGGTAAAGGCGCGCGGGCTGGTCGTGGTTGCGGCACTTGTTCTGACTATCATCGGCATCGGTGCGGTGCGGACAACGCCGGTTGATGCGCTGCCCGATCTTTCCGATGTGCAGGTCATCATCCGAACAACCTACCCAGGCCAAGCGCCGCAAATTGTCGAGAATCAGGTCACTTATCCGCTGACAACGACGATGCTGTCGGTTCCCGGTGCGCGCGTGGTGCGCGGCTATTCGTTTGTCGGCGACAGCTTTGTTTATGTGCTGTTTGAGGATGGCACTGATTTGTATTGGGCGCGCAGCCGCGTTCTCGAATATCTCAGCCAAGTGCAGGGTCGTCTGCCAGTGGGCGCGACCGCATCGCTTGGCCCCGATGCAACCGGCGTAGGCTGGATTTACGAATATGCGCTGGTCGATAAGAGCGGACGGCATGATCTCGCACAGCTCCGCAGCATTCAGGACTGGTTCCTGCGCTATGAGCTGAAAGCCGTTCCCGGTGTGGCCGAAGTCGCCAGCATCGGCGGGATGGTCAAACAATATCAGGTCGTGGTCGATCCGCAGAAGCTCGCCTCCTACAGTATCACCGCAAGCGAAGTCTCTGACGCCCTGAAACGTGCCAATCAGGAAACAGGCGGCGCGGTTGTCGAAATGGCGGAAGCAGAATATGTGGTCCGCGCTACCGGCTATCTCAAAACACTGGATGATTTTCGCGCTGTGCCGTTGCGCAGTGCGTCAGGCGGTATTCCCGTCACGGTCGGTGATGTTGCCACGGTGCAAATCGGTCCCGACATGCGGCGCGGGATTGCCGAACTGAATGGTGAAGGCGAAGTCGCAGGCGGCGTGATCGTCATGCGGCAGGGCAAGAACGCCCGCGAAGTCATCGAAGGCGTGCGGGACAAGCTGGCGGAATTGAAAGCGGGCCTGCCCAAAGGTGTCGAGATTGTCACCACCTACGATCGTTCGGGCCTCATCGACCGCGCGGTTGAGAACCTCACGTCCAAATTGTTCGAGGAATTTGCGATTGTCGCGCTCGTCTGCGGGCTGTTCCTATGGCACGCAAGATCGGCGCTGGTGGCGATCCTCACGCTCCCGCTTGGCATCCTGATCGCCTTCATCGTAATGCGGGTGCAAGGGTTGAACGCCAATATCCTTTCATTGGGCGGTATCGCGATTGCCATCGGCGCGATGGTCGATGCAGCGGTTGTGATGATCGAGAACGCCCATAAGCATCTCGAACGCTGGGCGCATGACAACCCAGACAAGGAATTGAAAGGCGAAGAACGCTGGCGCGTCATCACCGATGCCGCAGCCGAAGTGGGGCCAGCCCTCTTTTTGAGCCTACTCATCATCACCTTCTCGTTCATCCCCATTTTCTCGTTACAGGGACAGGAAGGACGACTGTTCGCCCCGCTCGCCTTCACAAAAACCTATGCGATGGCGGCGGCGGCAATTTTGTCGATCACGCTTGTTCCGGTGCTGATGGGCTGGCTCATCCGGGGCAAGATTCCTGCCGAAGACAATAACCCGATCAACCGTTGGCTGACCCGCATTTACCGGCCCGCGCTCGATTGGGTATTGGAGAAGCCCAAGCAAGCCTTGCTGATTGCGGGCCTCGTCTTCGCATCCAGCCTGTGGCCGATATGGCAGACCGGCGGCGAGTTCATGCCGCAAATGAACGAAGGCGATTTGCTGTATATGCCCTCCGCACTTCCGGGCATTTCGACAGCCAAGGCCTCGATGCTTCTCCAGCAAACCGACCGCCTCATCAAGACAGTGCCAGAGGTGGAAAGCGTGTTCGGCAAGGCAGGCCGCGCCGATACTGCGACCGATCCTGCGCCGCTCGAAATGTTTGAAACGACGATCCGGTTCAAGCCCAAGAGCGAATGGCGCGCAGGCATGACGCAGGACAAGCTGATTGATGCGCTCGATGATGTCGTCAAAGTCCCCGGCCTCGCCAATTTCTGGATTCCGCCGATCCGCAACCGGATTGATATGCTCGCGACGGGAATCAAAAGCCCGATTGGTATTAAGGTGTCGGGCGCTAACCTCGAAGAGATTGACCGCACCGCGCGCGAAATCGAAACAGTGGCAAAGACCGTGCCGGGGATCAGCTCCGCACTGGCCGAACGGCTTTCGGGCGGTCGCTATATCGACGTTGCCATCAACCGTGCGAGCGCCGCGCGATACGGGATGAATGTTGCCGATGTACAGGCCATCGTATCGGGTGTGATTGGCGGCGAGGTGATCGGGCAAACCGTCGAAGGGTTGGCCCGCTATCCAATCAACGTGCGCTACCCCCGCGAAATCCGCGACAGTCTGGACGACATCATCAATTTGCCGGTGCTGACTCCGTCTCGTCAGCAAATCACGCTTGGAACGGTGGCCGATATTCGCATCACCAATGGCCCGCCAATGTTGCGCAGCGAGAATGGCCGCCCCGCAACATGGGTTTATATCGACGGTCGGGGCCGCGCGCTGACCGAGATTGTCGGTGATTTGCAACGGGCTGTGGCAGAAAAGGTGAAGCTGCCGCCCGGAATCAGTGTCGCCTATACCGGACAGTTTGAATTTCTTGAGCGCGCAACACAGCGGTTGAAGATCGTTGTCCCGGCAACATTGCTCATCATCTTCGCACTGCTTTACGCGACGTTCCGGCGCTGGGATGAAGCTGCGCTCATCATGGCGACATTGCCGTTCGCACTCACAGGTGGTGTGTGGCTGCTCTATCTGCTCGGCTATAACCAGTCGGTTGCAACCGGCGTCGGGTTTATTGCGCTGGCAGGCGTGTCGGCGGAGTTCGGGGTGGTGATGCTGATCTACCTCAAACACGCGCTGGCCGAACATAAGCCCGAAGATGTCGAGCTTGCCGTCCGCGAAGGTGCGCTCCTCCGCGTTCGCCCAAAGGCGATGACGGTCGCCGTCATTCTTGCTGGCCTGTTCCCCATCGTCATCGGCAGCGGCACCGGGTCCGAAGTGATGAGCCGCATCGCCGCGCCGATGATCGGCGGGATGCTTACCGCACCGCTGCTTTCGATGCTGATTATCCCTGCCGCATACCTGCTGATGCGCAGGCAGAAAACTGAAGTTCAACACCAAGGAGAAACGACATGAAGAATATACTGATGACCGCGACATTGCTCGCATTGCCACTCGGTGTGACCGCCTGCGGCAAGCCCGCCGAAGCGCCCAAGGCTGAAACCTCTACTGACGCGATGGCTGATATGGCCATGCCCGCTGAGGCGAAAATGGCCAAAGGCACCGGAACTGTCACAGCGATCGACCCGGCATCCGGCAAAATCACTCTCGAACATGACGCGATACCTGCCGTTGAATGGCCTGCGATGACGATGGGCTTCTCCGCTAAGCCAGAACTGCTCAAAGGCATTGCCGTGGGCGACAAGGTTGGTTTCAACCTGACCGTCATTGGCAATGCCGGGGAAGTGACGTCGATCCAGAAGCGATAAAGCGTTTTAGCATCAGAGTCCGCCGCGCGATCCGCTAGAGTTTGGGAAGGCATCGGACGACTGGAAAGGATTGGATGATGGCCGTATCGGTCGATGCGAACGGCACGAAGCGATCAACCACGCTTTGGAGTTCGTGCTCATCATTGACCACGACTTTCGCAATGAAACAGTCTTGGCCAATCACTCGATCTGCTCTGACAAATTCGGGTAAATCCGCGCCAGCAGGCGCGAAAGCGTCGCCGCCATCTCGGGCGACAGGGGCTGCTTGCTGCCCGCAATCGTGCCGTTGAGATCGAAGACGATCAGCCATTTCACGACGCCGTGTCCTCCTCGTCGCGGTTGCGCAGATCGTTGTGGAGGGCGGTCGCGGCGATCGCCGCGTGGCCCATCGCGACGCTGATCTGATCGAGCGACGTAACAATATCGCCTGCCGCATAGACGCCGGGGACGCTCGCGCGCTGCTTGGTATCGACGACGATACAGCGATCGTCGCTCAGCTGGAGGCCGAGCTGGCGCGCGAGCGCGTTGTTGCTGTCCGACCCGAGCGCCGGATAAACCGTGTCGAAGTGCAGCTCGCTGCCGTCGGTCAAGTGGAGCGCGACCCGATCGCCTGAAAAGTCCATCAGGGCCATCGGCTCGGGCGCGACCTTTATCCCGGCCCGCGCAAGCGCCGCGCGATCGTCGGCATCAAGGTCGATCGTCCCATGCGCAACAAGCGTGATTCGATCAGAGAAGGTGCGCAGAAACAGTGCCTCTGCGACGCCGTGCGTATTAGCGCCGATGACTCCGATAGCTAGCCCGGTCGCCTCATAGCCGTCGCAGACCGGGCAATAGCGCAGCATCCCCCGCTGCAAGGCATCGCGGTGCGTGTCTTCATCGAGCGCAGGGCGGCGATTCTCGACCCCGGTCGCGATCAGGACGGTACGCGCGGCGAGCGTCAGGGTAGACCCTCGCGCTTCGAATCCACCGGCTTTGCCGTCGATGGTCTCGATGCGGTCCGTGACGATCGTAGCGCCGTAGCGTTCCGCCTGTTCTCGCATCCGCTGCAGCAACTCCTGGCCCGCGATCCCGTCCGGAAAACCTGCGTGATTGTGGGACAGCGGTATCCATTTTGCGCGGCTGTGGCCGTCGTCGACCACGACGACGCGGCGGTGATAACGGGCAAGGTAGATCGCCGCCGTGAGCCCTGCCGGTCCGCCCCCCACGATCAATGTATCGTAGCGATCCGCCGTCATGCCGCTTGCTTTTCCAGATCGCGGTAGGCCAGCAGCCGCAGCGCGTTGAACACGACCAGCAGCGTCGAGCCTTCGTGCATCGCGACTGCCGGGCCAATGCCCAAGCCCAGGATCGTGGCGGGAACGAGGAACGCGACGACGCCGAGGCTGACGAACACATTCTGCCGGATGATGCCACGGGTGTGGCGGCTCAGCCCTACCGCAAATGGCAGATGCGCGAGATCGTCGGCCATCAGCGCGACGTCGGCCGTTTCCAGCGCTACGTCCGAGCCTGCAGCACCCATCGCGATGCCGACGGTCGCGCTTGCCATCGCCGGCGCATCGTTGACCCCATCGCCGACCATCGCAACCTTGTCTTCGCCGGCAAGCCTCTTGATCGCGGCAACCTTGTCCTCCGGCATCAGGTCGCCCCATGCCTCGTCGATCCCCACATCCCTGGCGATGGCGTCGGCCACCTTCTGGTGATCGCCGGAAATCATGATCATCCGGGTGATGCCCATCTCGCGCAGACGCCGGAGCGCGACCTTGGCTGCCTCGCGAGGGGTGTCCATCAGCCCGATCGCACCGATGTCCTTATCGCCCTTGCGGACCACCATCGTCGTCCGCCCATTCTCACGCAAGGTCGCGATGGCGTCGGTCGCGGCCGCGTTCAGGGTGGGGATGCCCTCCACGCCGAACATCTCGGCCTTGCCAATCCATACCGTCTCGCCATCGACGGTCGCGATAACGCCGCGTCCGGTCAGGCTCTTGAGATCGGTCGCTTCGGGCAGCTCGCGTCCACCCAGGCGGTCGAGGCCGTCCTTCACGATCGCCTGTGCTAGCGGGTGATCGCTCAAGCCCTCGACCGCGACGGCAAGCGTCAACAGATCCTCATCGCTCGCCCCCTCGACGGGCACGACATCGGTGATGCGGGGCCGGCCTTCCGTCAGCGTCCCCGTTTTGTCGAACGCTATAGCTTTCAGCGAGCCGAGGTTTTCGAGCGGGGCGCCGCCCTTCACCAGCACGCCGCCGCGTGCGGCGCGCGCGACGCCGGACAGCACCGCGCTTGGGGTGGCGATCGCCAGCGCGCAAGGACTGGCGGCAACGAGCACCGCCATCGCACGATAGAAGCTGTCGCGGAACGGCTCGTCGACCACCACCCACGCGAACAACAGAATGAACGACAGGGCCAGGACCGCCGGCACGAAGACGCGCTCGAACCGATCGGTGAACCGCTGCGTCGGCGACTTCTGCGTCTCCGCTTCGCTCACCATCTTCACGACCTTGGCAAGCGCGCTTTCGTTGGAGCGCCGTGTCACCTCGATCTCGATCGCGGCAACGCCGTTGATTGTGCCGGCGAACACCCGTGATGTCGCATCGACCGCATCTGGCTTCGCGCGCGCTGCCTCGACATCGGCGACTGGTTCCTTGTCGACCGGGATGCTCTCTCCGGTCACGGGGGCCTGGTTGATCGCGCTCGACCCCTTGATGACGAAGCCATCGGCGGGTAAGCGTTCGTTCGGGCGCACGATCACAACGTCGCCGACCACCAGCTCTTCGACAGGTATTTCCGTCGTCTGTCCTTCACGGCGCACCGTTGCCTTGGCGGGCGCGAGCTCGGCCAGCGCCTCGATAGCGCGCTTGGCGCGACCCATCGCATAATGCTCGAGCGCATGGCCGAGGCTGAACAGGAACAGCAGCAGCGCGCCTTCCGCCCAGGCACCGAGTGCCGCTGCGCCAGCGGCCGCGACGAGCATCAGCGTATCGATCTCGAATTTCTTGAGCTTCAGATTGTCGATTGCCTCGCGCAGCGTGAAGAAGCCGCCGAAAACATAGGCACCGACATAGAAGGCGGTTGGCAGCCAGTCGGGCGCACCTGCAACCAACTTTTCAAGTCCGAAGCCGACCGCCAGCACTGTACCGCAGACCAGCGCGAAGATCAGCTCGGTATTGGCTCCGAGGAAATTGGCGTGCGCATGATCGTGGCCATCGCCGGGCCCATGCTTTTCTGCGCCTTCGGCGTGGCCGCCAGGCCCGTGATCGTGCCCGGCGTGGTCGTCCGCGCCATGATCGTGTCCAGCATGATCGCCGGCATGATCGGAGCCCGTCCGCTTGCCCGGCTTGACCTTGAGCTTGCCCAGCGCAGCGACGATCGCGGCCTCATCGACGCGCTCCTTGTCATATTCGACCCGGACGCTGCCCGAGGCGCTGGCGTCGGCCTGCAGCACGCCGGGCACCTGGCACAGGGTCTCGCCGACGGTGCGGGCGCGGCGTTCGTGCCCGATCCCCTCGACCTGCCATGTCGCATGGCCGTATCGCCCGCTAATATCGGCGCCCGCCGCCCGCACCATCTCACGCAGGCGCGGCAGCGGCAGCGCCGCCCCATCGAAATGGATGCAGAGCTTCGCCGGACTGTTACCATCGGCAGGCAGGACGTGCGCACGCTCGACGCCGGGTTTGGCGCTGAGGGTCGAGATGAGACGCCCGACACAGGCATCGGCCGCGTCAGGAACCTCCGGAAGCAGGACAGGAATATCGAGTTCGAGCTTGTCAGTCATGACGCCGTCTCCGCGTTGGTCTTGGTTTCTGCTCGCGCATCGCGCAGGATTTCGATGCCGCCCTTGATCGCGATAAGTGCGGTAGCCAGGCCCACCAGCAGATCGGGCCAGTTCGTTCCCAGCCAAAGGACTAGCGCCCCAGCGATCAGGATGCCGCCGTTGGAGATGAAATCGTTGAAACTGAACGTCGCCGCGGCACGCAGGTTCACGTCGGGCTGCTTGAGCTTCTGGAGCAGGCGCAGGCAGACGTAATTCACGACGCCTGCGATGGCCGACATCACCATCATCGTCGGGCCGATCGGCTCGCTGCCCTGGAAATAGCGACGGCCGACGTCGAGCAGAATGCCGCCGGCGAAGAGCAGCAGCATAACACCCGAGACGCTCGCCGCACGTGTCTTCCATTGGCGCCCGCGACTCAGCGCAACGAGGCTCAGCCCATAAACCGCAGTGTCGGAAAGGTTGTCGACGCCGTTGGCGATCAGGGCGCTCGAATCGCCAGCCAAGCCGGTGACAAAAAAACCGAACGCGATCGCCGCGTTGAGCAGCAACACGATCCAGAGCGTCCGGCGCTCGGTCGAGACATTGCCGTCCGGTTGAGCGGTCATGCCATGATTTCCTCGATCAGAAGGAGGGCAAGGAAGCCAACGAAGAACATCGCGCTGATAAGCGGCGAGTCCGGCCTCTCATGCGCTTCAACCAGCAGTTCTTCGGTGACGAGGTAGAGCAGCGCCATCAGGCCGAAGCTCAGAAAGCCGGTGATCCATACCGGCGTCATCAACGCCACCGGCTGCGCGATCAGCGCGCCGATCGGCACCAGCACCGCTAGCGCGCAAGTCAGGCCGATCGCCTTCGACTTGCGATATCGGCCTGCCAGATCGTGGGTAAGGGTTAGTGCCAGGAACAGCACCTCGAGGGTCAGCGCCGCAGCCAGCAACGTACCCGCCTTCTCGCCGGCGATGAAGGCGAGTCCGAGGACTAGGCCATCTATCGCCAGATCAAGCCCGATCGCGGCGAGCAGCGCGACCGGCCCTTTGAACCGCGTTTCCGCAGCCTTCAGAGCGAGCATCACGGTGACACCAAGCGCCCCGCCGATTAGTGTCGCGGTTGGAGAGCCGCTGTGCATCACCATCGGCAGGATCTCTGTCGCAGCTGCGGCGAACACCACGCCCGCAGCCAAATGCTGCGTGGCTGCGACAAGCTTATCGCCTGGGGTGCGCCATCCGGCGACCAGCGCGCCGATTATGATCGTAACCATGGGAATCAGGGAGAATTTGAGTGCTGCCATCGTCAGCGCCCTTCTGTGCCTGGTAGGTTGGTCACAAGCTTGTTGCCTTCCTGCACAGGACCGGACGCTTGTCCGCTTCCTCGATCTTGATTTCGTTGCCCGCGAAGGTCGCGCTCATCGTGTCGCCGACATATTGCAGGCCGGGTGCCGGCGCGGTCAGGATGATCGGCGACGCGTTAGCATCGCTGCGCAGTTCGAGCGCCAATCCCTCGTTCTTGAAGTCGACTAGGAGCGGCCGATCGTCGTCGCACCGATATGGGTGGCGACCGAGGATTCCGCTAGCGTCTCCGCTGTCCACGGCGTGGATTTCCTGTTCGGTCGGTGGTGCCTTACGAGGCTGTTCAGAACAGCTTGACGACGCCAGCACGACGCACACGCCAGCGATACCAATCCGCAATCGCGCCGTGGGTGCTTCTGGCAAAATCCCAATCAACCAAGCCATTGGGCAGCTCCGACGACACTGGCGATCATGACCATGATGCCGAACAGGATCAGCTTCTCAGGGCGCTGATCGGCGACGTAGAGTATGTGTGCAGCAACCTGCCAAGGAGCCTGCAGCGGGACGCTCCAAGATCCCGACGCGATCCGGACCAGCTCGGCGGGATATCGCGAGGCGCGTTTCAGCGGATGAGTGAAGTGCAATGTCAGGAAAGTGGTTAGGCTGAGAACAACCCAGATGTGGTAAAGATCATCGCCGACTGCGGCACCTGGCGCTCCGGTCCCCCAGAGGCTTGCAGCGGCAGCGGTCCCGAACGCTTCTCCGCGATATTTCAATACGGCGCCGCCGCCGATAAAGCCGACGCTGGTGATTAATCCTTCAAGCAGGCGTTCTTGATCGGGCAAAATGCGTCCGAGAATGGCGACACCAATGAGCAGAAACCCGCAAATGGCGATGGCGACCGGCGGAAAAGTTCGGTAGCCGACGCTGCGGCCGTCCTTCTCCCGGTCCGAGTCAACCGAAAGTACCAGCTTATACGCCATCGCGAGATTGACCACATGGGAAAGGGTTCCCCACCACGGCGGCAGCTTCATCATACCACCGATCCGTCGGCCTGGTCGTTTGCCACCTGGTCCGCTGAACCGAGAGAGGCGAGCACCCTCCTACAAGCCATACTGGGACTGCCAGGACGTTTGAGCGTGATCCTATCTCCCCCTGAGATCGACACCTGGAGATTAGGGCCGACGTAAATCCGCCCGTTAGCCGGCGAGGTCAGTCTTATCGGAGTAGCATTCGGCTTTGTCTTTATGTCGAGGGTCAGGCCATCTCCGAGGAAATCGACATCAAGGCGTGAACCATCAGGACAGGCGTAAAAATGTTCACCAATTACATCGGGCAGTTCGCGATCACGAGACGCTTCGGTCTCCCTTTTGCTGGTAGATGGAGAGCAACCGAGCAGGCCCGGCGACAAGACAAGCCCGGTCGCGAGGATGATCCCGCGAACAGGGCCGCTCCGGAGGTGCCGAGCCGTTATCTCCCGGTATTTCCATGAGCTATCGCCATGGGCGCTAGAGGGGGGGCGCCCATGGCGTGGGCCGTTCTCACACGGGCACCCAAAGGACTCGTTGTGCGGCGGCCGATCCATAACAGTTCAGTCGAACAGTTCGCTCAGAAAGCCCTTGCGACGACCCTTATGGCCCCGCTCGTAGCCGTGCTTTCCGCTATCATCGCCATGGCCGCGACTCTCGGACATTCCGAGACGACTGCCGCTCAATGGCCGGGCGATGCCGTCACTGGCACTGCGCTCGATGATCTTGTCGAGTTCGCCCCGATCGAGCCAAACCCCGCGGCATTGCGGGCAATAGTCAATCTCGATGCCCTGACGCTCGCTCATGACGAGATCGACGCGGCATGTCGGGCACAGCAGCCCTTGGGAGGGACGGCTATCTACCATAATAAATTCCTGTGTTGGAAATGTTGGCCCGTCAGTCGTTCGCGGCACCGCGAGGACGCGGTGGTTTGATGGGCCGCCGACGATTGCGGTTGGACTGCCCTGGCAATCTCGATTGCCGGCGCAGGAGAGCAAGAAAGGCCGCATCCTGTTGCCGCATTGTCCGAAGCAGACCTTTGCGCATCATGATGCCGACCAAGCCGCCGATGATTCCCCGACATTCGATCGAGTGATGAACGCAGACGCCATTCGCGATCTGCTCGATCTCGTAGCGTTCGTCGAAGGTGAAGAAGCCCCTTACCCCCATCTGCCACCCGATGAGCTGCGGCTTGGTCAGGCGGTTTATGACCACTTGCGTGGTCATCTTCCGGCCGCTTTTGAAAAGGCAGCACGTGACGTCCATTTCGGCACCGAGTTCGGCATCGGCCGCGATGCTGTAGATGGGGTGCCATCGTGCGAACCCCCTCAGATCGGAGATCAGCGACCAGACCCGGAGCGCTGAAATGTTGAAATCGAAGCTGGTCTCTGCCTTCATGGCTGCCTGTCCTGTCGGGCCGCGACGCGGCCAAAGCTAAGGCCGTAGAACGGCGGCCTTCTTGCCGACCAAAGGAGGGGGTGCGGGGAGCTGGCGAGGCGCCAGGAGCTTGGACGGTGGGTGCCGAGCCGAGATTCATCCGCTCAGGCCTTCCAGCGTCTTACTTGCCTTGCCACCGATCACCTCGACGGCTTCGAGCGTCATCAGCCCAATGTCGGGTACATCGCTCAGGGCGGCGACGAACGCGCGCAGTGCGTCCTCGAAATCTACGATTTCTATAACCACCGCACGATCGCTCTCGAGCACATGGCGGCGATGTACGTGCGCGGAGGCCCCGAACCCGATCAGCGCCTCAAGCACCGTGAGACCCGCCATCTTTCGATCCCGCGCCAGCGAAGCGACATATTCGAAGACCTTCCGATCGCCGATGTAAGCCGCTTCATCCGTGTAGATCCGCAGCAGTTTCCAGGCCGTTTCTCCCATCATGCTTCTCCTTTCAGGGGGGCGGGTTCCTCACCATGCGGAGCGGTCGCCTTTTGTTCATTTTGAAGTTTGGTCCGCCCGAGGATCACCTTCGCGATCGCTGGCAGCACCAACAGCGTCAGGATGGTGGCGGCGACGAGACCGCCGATCACGGTAACGGCGAGCGGCTTTTGAACCTCCGCGCCGGTGCCGGTTGCGAGCGCCATAGGCACGAAACCGATCGCGGGCACGAACCCCGTCATGATCACTGCCCGCATCTTCTCTGCCATGCCGTTGCGGATCGCTTCCACCACGGGCATCCCGTTTTCGCTGTTCTCCCGGATCGCGGACATCACCACGAGGCCGTTCAGCACAGCCACGCCGGCAAGGCAGATAAACCCTACAGCGGCCGACACCGAGAAGTTGATGCCAGTCAGCAACAGGGTAAATACGCCGCCCGCGAGCCCTAGAGGAACCGCCAAGAATACCGCCGCCGCCCGGCCGAAGCTACCCAGTGCCATGTAGAGCAGCCCGAAGATGACCAGAAAGCACAACGGCACCACGATTGATAGCCGTTTTGATGCTGCGGCAAGGTTCTCGAATTGACCACCCCATTCAAGATAGTAGCCCGCCGGCAGCTTCACCTGTGCGATCTTCGCCTGCGCCTCCTGAACGAAAGAACCGGCATCACGTCCACCGAGATTGACCTGGACGACCACGCGACGCTTTCCGTTCTCACGACTGATCTGATTCAGCCCTTCGGTAAGCCGGATCTGCGCGACCTGTGCCAGCGGCACTTGGCCGCGCGGCCTCCCTTCCACCTCCGGGAGCAGCACCGGCATCGAGCGGATGTCGTCGAGATTGGCTCTGGTTGCCTGAGGAACGCGCACGGTGACGTCGAAACGCCGGTCGCCCTCGTACACCAGCCCCGACTCACGCCCGCCGAGCCCTGCCGCAACCGTATCTGCAACGTCGCGGACGGTAAGGCCGAGGCGCGCGATCGCGGCGCGGTCGAGCCTTACGTCGAGCGCCGGCGCGCCACCGACTTGTTCGGCCTTGACGCTAGCCGCTCCAGGTATGGTCTGGAGTACGCGGACCATCTCATTGGCGGTCAGCGCCATCTTGTCGAGATCATCGCCATAGAGCTTGATCGCCACATCGCCGCGAACACCCGCGATCAGCTCGTTAAATCGTAGTTGGATCGGCTGACTGACCTCGTAAAGATTACCAAGAAGACCGCCGGTAGCCTTCTCAATCTTTGCGACCACGTCGGCTTTGGTCGTACCTTCCGCCCACTGGTCCTTCTCTTTTAAAATAACGAAGCCATCCGAAACATTCGGCGGCATCGGATCGCTTGCAACTTCCGCTGTGCCTGTTTTGGAGAACATTAAGGCAACTTCCGGAATTTTGATTACCGCCTCCTCGACTTTGCGTTCCATTGCCAGCGACTGATCAAGGCTGACCGAAGGCACTCGTGTCGATGCGAAGGCGAGATTCTTCTCGTCTAACTGGGGAATGAATTCCGAGCCTAACATCCCAAACGCGGGTATGGCCGCCATGAAAAAGGCCAGTCCGCCGAGAATGAATGGCCACGGACGCGCAATCGCCTGATCCAGTAAAGGCAGGTAGCGTTCCTTAGACTTGCGGATCAGCCATACGTCCTTCTCCGCGACCTTGCCACGGATCAGGATTGCAACTAGCGCTGGTACCAGCGTGATTGCGAGTACGAACGCGGCCGCCAGCGCGAGCATGATCGTGATCGCCATCGGCGAGAACGTCTTGCCCTCCGTGCCCGTAAAGGTGAGCAGCGGTGCGAACGCGAGCAGGATGATCGCTTGGCCGAAGACGGTCGGCTTGATCATCTCCTGCGACGCCCGCATCGTCTCCTCCAGTCGTTCGCGGAGCGAAAGCAGTCTGCCTTCATGTTCCTGCCGGTGCGCCAGTCTGGCGAGGCAGTTTTCGATGATGATGACCGCGCCATCGACGATCAGACCGAAGTCGAGTGCTCCCAGGCTCATCAGGTTGCCGGGCACATTAAACGCGTTCATCCCCATTGCCATCATCAGGAACGAAAACGGGATGACCAGCACTGCAATCACTGCTGCGCGCCAGTTGCCGAGCAGCAGGAACAGAGCCACGGCAACAAGGATCGCGCCTTCGGTCAGATTGCGCTGGACCGTGGCCACCGTTGCGCCGACCAATTCAGCGCGGTTCAACACCACCTTGACCTGGACGCCGGGCGGCAGTGTTTTTGCAATCTGATCGAGCTTGGACGAGGCCTCCGTGGCAACAACCCGGCTGTTCTGACCGATCAACATCAGCACCGTGCCGATGACCGCTTCCTCGCCGTTCATGCTACCTGCACCCGTTCGCAGGTCGCCACCAACGCGAACATTGGCGAGCTGGCCTATCGTGATTGGAGTGCCTCCACGCGTCGCCGCGACAGCATTGCTGATCTCATCGACGGTACGCACGCGGGAATCGACGCGCACTAGGTACGCTTCACCACCGCGGTTATAGTAATTGGCGCCCACAGCAAGATTTGCGTTCTCAAGGGCCTGGCCAAGTTCACTGTAAGAAATCCCGAAACTGGCGAGCTTCGTTGGATCTGGTTCAACCACGAACGTTTTCGCATAGCCACCAATGGAGTCGACGCCGGCAACGCCTTTCACCGAGCGAAGCTGTGGGCCGATAATCCAATCTTGGACAGTTCGCAGATAGCTCGCCTTGGCCACCGCGTCCGTTAGTCGTTCGCCTTCGGGCGTCAGATAGCTGCCATCAGGCTGCCACCCTGGTTGGCCTGCGACTTTTTTGGCGCCCTTTCCGTCGGGATTGGCATAACCCACCGTGTACATTACGATCTCACCGAGACCAGTCGAGACTGGGCCGACTTGTGGCTGTACACCCTCTGGCAAATTTTCGGTTGCCTGACGCAGACGCTCACCAACCTGCTGACGCGCGAAGTAGAGGTCGGTGCTGTCGGTAAAGATCGCACTGACCTGGCTGAAACCATTGCGCGAGATCGAGCGTGTGGTTTCGAGACCTGGTATGCCCGCTAGAGCGATTTCGACGGGATAGGTAACAAGCTTCTCGATTTCGACCGGCGACAAACGCGGGTCAATCGTGTTTATCTGAACCTGTTTGGTGGTGATATCTGGCACGGCATCAATTGGTAGCTTCGTAAGCTGCCAGAGGCCGAGGCCGCCGATGACTAGAAAAAGGGCGAGTACCGTCCAACGCATGCGGACGGAGAGCGCCATGAGATTTGCGATCATGGTCTATTCTTCCTCGCCCGCGCCCTTGCCGAGTTCGGCCTTGAGCAGAAATGCGTTTTTGGTTGCGACTTGGCTGCCTGCCGCGAGACCCTTCAGGATCTCGACCCGGCCATTGCTGCGTTGTCCGATCGTGATGCTCTGAGCCTTGAAGCCCTGCGCGGTCCGCACGAACACGATGTCTCGCCCCTCGAGCGTCTGCACCGCATCCTCCGGCACCACGATCGCATTGCTGGTCGTGCCGCCCCCGCTCGGTAAGAGCCGTACCCGCACTCCGAGGCCAGGCTGAAGGCTGCCCGAAACGTCGAGGACCGCGGTCGCCGAGCGCGTGTCGTTGGCTAGCCCGGGTGTGACGGCGCGTACGCGCCCCTCCACCGTCCGCCCATCGGGCAGCTCGATGATTGCTCGATCGCCCGGAGAGAGACGTTGTGCGTCGGTCGGACCGACCGCCGCCTCTATTTGAATCTTTGACGCATCGGCGACGCGCATCAGCTCAGTTTCGGGCTGAACGTAGGCGCCCAGGCTGACATTTTCCGACGTGACGCGACCCGTAATTGGGCTGGACACGAGCACACCGCGACCGTCCGATGTCACACGCGCAGCCCCTGCCGCCACGCTGGCGCGGCGCGCCTCGGCAGCGGCGGAGGCGGCTTCCGCCTCCGCCTGTTCCAGATCGACCCGCGCCGAGACCTTTTGGCGGAATAGGTATTGCTCGCGGGCGAGCGCCTTTTGCGCAAGCGTCAACTTGGCAGCCGCAGCGGTGCGATCGGCGGCAAACTGCGCCGCATCCCGGCTTTCGACAACGGCAAGCGTTTCGCCGGCACGTACCGGATCACCGAGCCGCTTCAGTAGCCGAGTTACCGCGCCGGCCGCGCGGGCAGTGACGATTGCTTCTCCTTGCGGCGACGCGCTCACCGTCGCCTGCGCAACGATCTCCGAGCCAAGCCCACCTAGGTTGATGGTCTCGGTAGCAATGCCGGCTTGCTGGACCGCCTGCGCGGTCATAGTCACTGTATCAGGGACCTTATCCTCCTCCACAGGTGCCGTAGCAGCGCCGTTTGCCGCTTCCGTCGCGGCGGGTTCGTCTTCGGTCCAGCGTGCGATGCCGAAGCCGCCAAGTGCGGCGACGATCGCTACCGCCGCCACACCGCCAATAAGGCGCTTGTCATTCATCATCAGTAATCTCCGGAAATCGTGGGGGCCGGCGTCGTGAGCCGGGCGAGCCGGGCCTGCGCGTCGTGATAGGCGGCGAGCGCATCGACGTAGGTCTGGCGGGTCTGTGAGAGCGTGCGCTCGGCATCGAGCAGCGCAATCTGGTCAAACTTGCCTTGCGTCCAACCGATCCGCGCGATGCGGGCGGCTTCCTGTGCCGCCGTCAGTCCCGGCCCGCCTGCCGCCCGCGCGGTCGCGGCGGCGTTCTCCACTTCGGCTTGTGCGTTGGCGATCTTCTGCCGGGTATCAATCACGGCGAGGTTGCGTAGCGCGATAGCCTGCGTCTGTTCAGAGCGCGATTGGGCCGCGAAAGCGCTGCCGTTGTTGAAGAATGGAATAGGGATCGAAATGCCGACCACAGCAGCGGTGTCGTTGGTTGCCTCCAATCGGCGGGCGAATGTACTGACAGTAAGGTCGGGAACGCGCAGCGACCTTGCTACCCGCACTTGTGCGTCAGCGGTACGTACATCCGCTTCCGCCGCAGCGAGGGCCAGTGTCCCTTCAACCTCGATCGGCCGTGGCGGTCCGTAGTCATCGATCCGTTCAAAAGTTTTCATTATTCCGAAAGTATGAAGATCAGCTGGCGGTCAGCAATATCTTGAGTTTGCTTACCCCTGATGCGGCAACCTGTTCTCCAGGCTTGAGGGCAATGGTGACGAAGACTGCGCCATAAGAACTGCCCACAACTTTCAGCGCGGGAGCGCCATCAATCCGCACCTTGACCAGAACGGACCTGATTGCACGGTCGAGCGATGCTCATGCCGGGACGCACCTGACCCGCCAGCGGCTCGGGCAATTGCAGACCGTGCTTGAAAGCGGTGCTGTTTTCAATCACGAAGGGTATTGATGCCGCTATGACCGGGCCGCCGACCTGCGCGGCTACCGTGGCAACACGGTCTGAGATCGGCGCGCGCAGTGTGACCTCGCCTCCTGCGCGCGCGCCAACTCAGCACCATATTGCAGCGGTTCACGGCTCTTGACTGTGACGAGCGGCTGCCCTGCCCGACCATGTCGCCCTGGATGACGTACACCCGCAAGATTGCGCCGGTCGTGATGATCTGTTGCCTGTTCATCCCCGGTCCCTGCCAGCCGAAGCTGACAGCAACCTGACGGAGCGATCTATCGGCTGAAGTCGAGGATCAGCACGCTGTTCTGAGGATCAGTGCGGATCGCGCCGCCGTGCACCTGCATGATACGGTCGACGATGGCGAGACCCAGGCCGGCGCCATCCGGGCTGGCGTGGTCGGCGCGTCGGTTGCGTTGGATCAGCTGGGCAAGCTGTTCCTGCGACAGGCCTGGGCCGCCGTCGGTGACGCGGATTGCAGGCGTGCCGTCCAGCACCACATGAACGGTGCCGCCATCCGGCGTGACCCGGACAGCATTGTCGATGAGGTTGCGCAATGCCGCTGCAATCGCCTCGCGCCGCCCGAGGACGGATACCGTTTGGCCTTCACTCACCAGCTCAATGCTGCGGCCTTGCGCAATCACTGCCGGAGCACATCTTGCAACGACATCTCTGGCGATGTCAGACAGATCGATATCGTCGGTCGCAGTGGCTGCGGCCTCCTGCGCATCCATCTGCGCCAGCAACATCAACTGGTCGATCAGCCGCCGCATGGCAGCGACATCGCCTTTCAAACGCGCCGCGGTGGGATCCGTCATGCCATCGAGTTCCAGCATCATCGCTGCCAGTGGGGTACGCAATTCGTGCGCGACATCGGCGGCGAACGCTTCCTGGTGCATCGCCGATTGCTCCAGCCTTCCGAGCAGGGTGTTGACCGCCACGGTGAACGGCCGGATTTCGGTCGGCAGCTCACCATCATCGATGCGGATGTTGCGGTCGCGCCCCGTAATGGCGTTCAGCTGGTCCGTTGCATTCGTCAACGGTTTGAACGCCCGCCGCATGACGAACACGACTGCCACAGTCATCGGCACGACCAGTGCGACAACAGGCAACAGCACGTGTTCGACCATTTCGTGTAGCGCAGCCTTCAACGCATCTGCCGTTGCCATCTCGGCAAAGCTGATCCGGTATTCGATGAGCACGGCAACCAGCAGGAATACCGTGCCGCCAAGCCCGACCACCGCAAGGCCGCGCGCCAGAGAATTGAAAATCGACGTGGGTTGATGTGCCATTCAGTTGCTCCGCAGCATGTAGCCAACACCGCGCACCGTCTGCAGCTGCCCGGCAAGCCCTGCCTCGTCCAGCTCGCGGCGCAGACGCGATACGGTGGCCTCGCCGGCATTCGGGGTCACCGGCTCGTTGAAGCTGTATAGCGTGGTCTCGATCGTATCGCGCACCACAACTGTGCCTAGTCGGCGCATCAGCAGTTCCAGCAGGTCAGTCTCACGGCAGGACAGATCAAGGACCCGCTCGGAGCAGTGGGCCTCACGGCTGACCGGATCAAAAATGAGCGACCCGGCTTCCAGCATTGTCGCTGCGCGTGGCCCCGGCCTGCGCAGCAAAGCGCGAACTCTCGCCGCCAATTCCTCAATATCCACCGGCTTGACCAGATTGTCATCCGCACCTGAATCAAGCCCCGCGATGCGGTCTTCCAGCCCGTCACAGGCAGTCAGCATCAGTGCGGGAATCAGCTGGCGCGGGCTGCGCTGATGCTGCAGCCATGTTATGCCGTTCTCATCGGGCAGGCCAAGGTCAAGGATGACAGCATCGAAAGGTACGCTTTCCAGGCACGCATCCGCCGTCGCCATATCCGAGGCAACGTCGAAGGAAAAGCCCTGCCAACGCAGACCTTGTGCGATCAGACCGGCGAGGCGTTTATTGTCTTCCACGATCAGCAAGCGCACGGGTTAGCCCTCGTGTTTCGCAGGGCACCTGTGGAACCACGGCGCGAATGCTCAGTCATTGTCCTGATAGCCATCGGTGCCGACTGCCTCGCCTTGCTCATGTTCGTCTGCTTCGCTCGGTATCCCATCAAAAGCCGTCTTGTCATAGCGCAATATGCGTAGGCGGCGTGGACAAATTGGTTGACGCGAGACTCGGTGGTTGGTTCAAGGCTTCCTTTTGGAGGCAGGGTTGAGCCGGGGTGATCTGAGCGAAGCAGAATGGCTCGTTTTGAGGGATTTGCTCCCGATTGCAGCGGCAAATCGAGGACGTGGGCGACCGCCGGAAGAGAACCGTTCGATCATCAATGGTATTCTCTGGCGGCTTCGCTGCGGCACCCCTTGGCGCGATGTCCCAGTCAAATACGGCAACTGGAACACGATCTACCGTCGCTTTCGTCGTTGGAGTGAGGCCGGGGTCTGGGAAGCAGTATCGGTCACGCTGGCCGAGATCATGGCAGACAGCGGGCATTACAGCATCGATAGCACCACGGTTCACGCCCACATCTCGGCAGCGGGCGGAAAACGTATGGCCCGCCCCGTCCGCAAGTGGCAATTTGATGATGGATTGATCAGTCTGCAAAAACGTATCCGGCCTTTTGGCAGTTTGCCATTGGCCAAGATGGAGATCCGCGCGTCCTGGTCCTCATAAGGGGGCCGGCATCGAGTGCCATTTTACGCCATAGGGTTCCAGAACGCCGATCGACTGTCAGGCCATCTTCTGCTCGCCTCCCGCAGACTCCGTTAGTTCAGCGAATCACGCTGAACGATCCTGTTTCATGCGGCAAGCGGCGTTGCCTCATATCGCCGCTCGTGTCGCAACAAAGCCCATGCGATGCGCGCGATTTTGCCAGCCAGCGCCACGACAACGGCATTGTGATGTGCCCTTGCAGCCAGCGCCCGAAGCCACGCTCCAAGCCGTGTCTGGCTTTTGCTGAGCGCCGGTAAGGAAGCTCTAGCACCCTGAATGAGGTTCTTTCGTAGATATCGGCTGCCTCGTTTCGTGATTCCAAGCAGGCGCGGCTTTCCTCCGGTGGTGGCCTGCCGCGGCACGAGACCCAGCCAGGCAGTGAGGTCCCTTCCACGATTGAAGGTCCGCGCATCCCCGACCGCTGCGACTAGCGCGGTAGCATTCAACGCACCAATACCGGGGATTGTCAGCAGTCGTTGTGTTCGCTCATCCGCACGAGCTGCTTCGACAAATTCGGCATCCAGGTCGGCGATCCGCTTGTTCAGCGCCTCACAGCGCTGGCGCATATCGAGCAGCAGTTCCCGGATTCTCGGGGTCAGCGGCGATCCCTCGAGATCGAGCAGTCGAGCCAGATGCTCTCTGAGTTTAGCCCGGCCTTGCGGGATGATGTGGCCGCGTTCCAGCAGCAGGCTGCGCATCTGGTTCATCAAGGATGTCCGATCACAGATCAGCCGGTCCCGCACTCGGTGCAGGGTCTGCATGTCGAGTTGCTCCTCGGACTTGAGCTCGACAAATCGCATGGTCGGCCGCGTCGCAGCTTCGGCAATCGCCTCGGCATCACGATCATCGTTCTTCTGGGCTTTGACATAGGGACGGACGTATTCAGGCGACATCAGCCGTACCGTGTGACCCTGTTCCGCCAGAATGCGGCCCATGTGGTGCGCGCCGCAGCAAGCTTCCATAGCAACGACACAGGCGGGCTGCTTCGCGGCGAACGCGATGACACCTTCGCGCCGCATACGACGCCTCACTACAACGGCACCTGCCTCGTTAAGGCCAACAACGCTACAGCTGTTTTTCCCAAGGTCGATCCCAAGTACAGAAATGGTCATGGTCCTGCTCCTTTCTCCTGTCACCGTTCTACACCACGGTGAGGTAGGGGCGGGCCATCCATAAGGGGGGCTGATCGACGCGCTCTTGGCCGCTCGCGGGGCGGGTTCACCAGTAAACTTCACTGCCTGGTTGATGCACGAAGACGACCACTCGCCTTCCACCTGACGGTCGGCGAAGCGGCCGATTGCAAAGCCTATGATACGCTGATCGCACTGCCGGAGCAGGCACCAAAAGCGCTGCTGGCCGACAAGGGATATGACGCCGATGCCATCCGCGCAGACCTCGCGAGTCGCAAAATCGAAGCCGTAATCCCGGGTCGTTCAAACCGCCGGGTAAAGATCGAACATGATCGGGCGCTCTACGGTGAACGAAACCACATCGAACGCTTCTTTCGTCGCGTGAAAATCAACCGCGCTATCGCAACCCGTTACGACCAACTCGCCGAGAGCTTCCTCAGCATCGTCCATATCGCCGCAGTCAGATACTGGTTCAAATTTGTCCACGCCGCTAGTGTCCCCCGTCAGCGCCTTTGGCACAGATTTGAGGTTGTGATTTAAGGAGGGTTGGGGCTTCGTCTTAGTTGCGAAGGAACAAAGAGGGAGCGCCCCCGCAACACCGCCATACTCTGACCACGATACCGATCCGCAAATACCGGCGGCCTCCACAACACGCTTACTGTAAGCGCAAAAACCTCCCCACATTTTCGTAGGCGCTGATCTGGCTATGTTTCGCCCCTCGTCTGAGGGGTATCGTAGTGGCCGATGATATAGGAACATTCGAAACAGGTTTCGAAAGGCAGGAGGGTCAGCGGCCCTCGCGTATGGACGTCATTCCAGCAGGGCCGATGCGGCGTCGCTGGTCGGCCGAGGCCAAGGCAAGGATCATAGCGTCGAGCTTTGAGCCCGGCGCCAACATCGCGGAAATTGCGCGAACGCATGGACTGTTGCCACAGCAGCTTTATGCCTGGCGGCATGACAGTATTCCGGGCAAACGCCTGGCCAGCAAGAAGCTGGGCTTTGTCCCGGCGGTGATCGAAGATGCGGGCGGCACCGGCTCGGCTGATGGTGGAGGCGATAAGATCGTGATCCGCACGGCCGCCCTCACGATCCATGTGCCGCCGGGCGCGAGCGAGGATCATATCGCTCGGGTGCTCGCCGCTGTGAGCCGGTCGGAATGATCATCCCGCCAGGGCCGCTCAAAGTGATGGTGGCGACAAAGCCGGTCGACTTCAGGAAAGGCGCTGTCAGCTTGGCGGCGCTTGTCGAGCATGAACTCGGGCTCAAGCCCTTCTCGGGGGTGGTCTTCATCTTCCGCTCGAAGCGGGCGAACAGGATCAAGCTGCTGGTCTGGGACGGCACTGGCCTAGTACTTGTGAGCAAGGTCTTGCAGACCGGAGGCTTTCATTGGCCCCGGGCGCACGATGGCGTGATGCGGCTGTCGGCATCGCAAGCGTCAGCCTTGTTCGAAGGGCTGCAATGGTCGAAAATGCACACGCCGCGCACTCAGGCTCCGGTGACGACGCGATAGGTCGCAAGCCTGATTCCCCTGATCGAAATGCCATTGCGGATCGCTCCCAAACTGCCAGAAATGGGGCATGTCCGCCACGGCAACCGACCTTCCTGACGATGTCGCCACCCTCAAGGCGATGGTCCTGGCCGGCCTCGAGCGTGAAGCGCGGATGCAGCACATCATCGACCAGATCACCCGTACGACATTCGGGAAACGGTCGGAAAAGCTGAGCGAAGATCAGCTGGCGCTTGCCTTCGATGATCTTGACGTCGCCCGTGCTGAACTGGAGGCGCTTGGCGAGCAGGCGGCAAGTCAGAAGAAGGAACGGGCGCGAAGGGAAAGCGGGACAGCGCGGGCGTCGCTGCCGGCGCATCTGACCCGCGTTGAGGAAGTGATCCTTCCAGACGAGAAGGAATGCCCCTGCTGCGGAGGCACGCTGCACTGCATAGACAGCGACATATCGAGCCGGCTTGATGTGATCCCGGTCCAGTATCGCGTGATCGTGACGTCCCGGCCGAGAATGGCGTGCCGCGCATGCAGCGAGGGGGTGTTCCAGGCGCCCGCGCCTAAGCATGTGGTGCCAGGCGGCCTGCCAACCGAGGCAATGATCGCCGATGTTCTGGTCAGGAAATATGCCGATCACATGCCCTTCTATCGGCAGGCACAGGCGCTTCGGCGCCAGGGCATTAAGATCGACCGGGGAACCATGTGCAACTGGGCGGGTCGAGCCGCGGGCTGGCTCGGCCGCCTGACCAACCGAATGAAAGCGGAACTGCTGACGAGCGCGAGGCTGTTCGTCGATGAGACCACCGCCAAGGTCCTGGCGCCCGGCACCGGCAAGGTGAAGACGGGATATCTCTGGGCGATCGCTCGTGATGATAGGGCGCATGGCGGCACCGATCCACCGGCGGTCGTCTACACCTACATGCCGGGTCGCGGGAAAGTCTGGGCGGAAAGGTTGCTTGGCGACTTCACCGGCATCGTCCAATGCGACGGCTATGGTGCCTATAAGCATATCGAAGCGCCGGACCGTAAAGGCGGCTCGGGAACGCTCGCCTTCTGCTGGGCGCACGTTAGGCGTGGCTTCTTCGACGATGCCAAGGGCGGCAACGCCCCCGTCGCCGATGAGGCGCTGTGGCGGATCGCCAGCCTCTACAAGATCGAGGCGCGTATCCGAGGTTCCAGCCCCGAACACAGGTTGGCGATCCGCCAGGTTGAATCCGCTTCGATTATCGCGGACATGCGCCCCTGGCTCGAGGAGATGCTGCCCAAGTTGCCCCGAGGATCCAACACGGCCGAGGCCATCGGCTACACCCTCAACCACTGGAAAGGCCTCGTCCGCTTCCTTGAGGATGGGCGGATCGAGCTGGACAACAACACCGTCGAGCGATCAATCAGGCCGCTTACCCTCCAGCGTAAAAATGCCCTGTTCACAGGTCATGACCTTGGGGCTGAAAACTGGGCGACCTTCGCCAGCCTCATCGAAACCTGTAAGCTAGACGGCATCAACCCCCAGGCTTATCTCACCGATGTCCTCGCCCGCATCATCCTGCGCGGCGATGCAGATCCGATCGATGATCTGCTCCCCTACAACTGGGTAGATAGTCGCGCCGCCGCCAGCGCCATTATCGATCAGGCCGCCTGAATGCCCCCAGTGGGGGTGTTTTAGCGCTTACCGCTTACTGTTTGGCACGGACGAACTAACTCGAATCCGCGGGTGCCGGTGTATACACGCGAGCGCGCGCCTCATCGTAAGCGGGGCGCTGACCCCACCTTGCGCTGATCGCTGACAGCATCGACTTTGCGCGCCTCTGCAATGATTGAGGCGCTGCTCCTATGATAATCCCTGGTGACGATCCTGTGAGTAAGGGTGCTCAGCGGTTTGAGGTGTTCACCGGCGCTGGCAGGCGCAGGGATTGGCCGCCTGAGGTGAAGGCATCGATTGTCGCGGAGTGCTGGCCTGGAGGGGAGCCGGTCAGCGCTGTCGCTCGGCGCCATGCACTGGATCCGTCGCAGATTTATGGCTGGCGCAAGGAGCTGATCAGGCAGTTCAAGGAACAGGGACTGGACGTTTCCTCATTGGAGACAGAAGGTGCCGCCTTTGTGCCAGCGGTGATCACGCCTGACCCTGTTCCAGAGGCTGGGCCTTCACGTCGCAGCCCACGCCGTCTACGCCGCGCTGCATCTGCCGTGGTCGAGCTGGAGATCGACGGTGTCGCTGTAAAGATAGCTCGCGGTGCCGATGCTGGTGTCATCGCAGCGGTCATTGACGCGCTCAGGACGCGTGCGTGATCGGCCCTGGCCCTGGCACGCGGGTGATGGTGGCAACGCGGCCCGTGGATTTCCGCAAAGGTCCTGACGCACTGGCCGCATTGGTCAGCGCTGAGTATGGCGGCGATCCGTATTCCGGGGTGATCTATGTCTTCCGAGCAAAGCGCGCTGACCGGATCAAGCTGGTCTGGTGGGATGGCACGGGCCTGTGCCTAATGGCCAAGAGGTTGGAGTCCGG
>Ga0181595_10000310_pt1 | contig 53022 bp, 35 predicted proteins | sample 041ome_7_FD_145604 | JGI IMG/M metagenome (GOLD analysis project Ga0181595, IMG submission 145604) | Coastal salt marsh microbial communities from the Groves Creek Marsh, Skidaway Island, Georgia - 041401AS metaG (spades assembly) | ecosystem: Environmental > Aquatic > Marine > Intertidal zone... | reverse complement strand
GCGAAGAGGAAGAAGAAAAAGGAAAAGGAAGACGCGATCGAACGAAAGCGAGAGGAAACGGAGAGATTGAAGCTCGGGCCGACGGCGTTGTGGACGGGGTTGGTGTTGCACCACAAGGATATTTTTGTATCGCATGTGATGCCGAAATTGAATGGGACGGATCGATATTTCTTTGCAGAGGCGAATAGTGATGGTGAGAATTTACTCGAATACGCGGGGGTAGACGTATTAAAAATGCGTTGGTTTGTTGACGAATGTTCATCCATTTCGACGTTGGAATTGGCGTGGAATTCTTGGGAGTGGAGAAAGAAAGATGAACATGGAAACGTGAATGATCAAGCCAGGTTTTGCTGGCAAGTTGCTTTATCGAATAAACTCGAGTTACTCAAGTGGACGAGAGAAGTGAAAAAGTGCGAGTGGGATAAACGGACGATTAGTGTGGCAGCAAATGTAGGTAATCTCGAGATGTTGAAGTACTGCTTTGCTAATGATTGCCCGTATGATGAAACGACGGCATGTCCTGTCGCTGCTGGAGAAGGACACCTCGACTGTCTTCGCTTTCTTTTCGAAAAGGTGAAACCTTCGCGAGAAACGGAAAAGGAAGCTGCACAAGCGGCGGCACAAGAAGGTCACCTAGACATCTTGAAATACTGCATTGAAGAGAAAAAGATAACTGAGTGTTTAGAAGGCTGTGTGGGTTCCGCCTCAGAACAAGGTGAACTTATTACCCTCAAATATTTGGTCGAAGAGGCGAAAGCGCCTCTTAACAACGTGGACTTCGTCTCCGCAGCTCGCTTCGGAGAGCACTACGAGTGCGAAAACTACTTGCTGGAAAAAGGAGCTGCCGAACCGACGGATCAAGAATACGAGGACTGTGTTCGTCGCATAGCGTCGCAGGAGTGAAGAAACCAAACATAGATGTAAAAAATATTCCCAAAGCCATTTTTGTCGTTTCAAAAATTTTCCTTTTCTCTCTCGTTTTCCTCATTATTTTCTGCACATCAAACTCTCTCTCTCCATCTATCTATCTCCCGTGTGCATTTGAAACGGCGCTTTGAAAAGCACCTTTTTAAAAAAGATGGCGCCGAGTTCGTCCTCCGTGAACTCGACGTTCACGAAGATATTCGAGCAGATACACCACAAGGATCGAGGTATGGATGGATGTGATTTGTTTTTTCCGTGGGGCCGATGATTTTTTTCTAACGAGATCGATTTTTTCTCTCTCTCGCGCGCGCGCGTGGTGATGGAGGATGCGCCGAGTTTTGCGCTCTCTCTGCCTCTCTCTGTCTTTCTGCATTTGATCTCTCGATAAAACTCGCGGAAGAGCATCGGCGACGAGGAGTGTCGGAACTTTCCTCTTCTCTCTTTCTCTCTCTTTTGCTGAAATGCACACACACTCGCGCGCGAGTTTTCGAAAGCTTTGAGTGACAAAAAATCAATTTTTTCTTCTCGCTCTCTCTCTGTGCCGTAACAACAGATTACCGATGCATGGCGGTTTCCGATTTAACGCAAGAGCTGCAAAAAGACACCTACAAACCACCGACGGCTTCGGAGGTGGAGGAGAAGATCCACGAGGTTGTTTTAATCGCTCTGGTGGACATTTTTAGCGATTGCCGAGACTTGGCGATTCGAGCGTTGCCGACGCTTTTGAGGAAATCGACGAAGGAGGCGAACAAGAAGACGCTGCAGATCTTGTGCGAGAAGATTGCGCCGACGGAGAAGACGTTCGGGCCGCACGTGGATAAGGAAGAGAGGAGTCGACACAAGGAGAGCGCGTCGGTAGCGCTGAAGACGATCGGGGTGGAAGCGTATTCCAAGGAGGTTTCGAAGGATTTTTGCGGTAAGTGCGTGCCGTTTTTCGACGGAGTGTTGAGAGATGCGAGTAAAGCGACGGTGCACGACGACGCGACGGAGATTTTGCAGATTTTGTGCGAAACGAAAGCGGAGTTCGTGGAGTCTAAAGACGTGTCGTCGTTGATTGAAACGACGATATCGAAAATAGAAGACAAGACTTACGGGCAGACGAGTAGGAAGAGATGCGCGGGGATTTTAGCATCTTTGAGTCGCGCGGCGAACGCGAAAGAGTTAGCTGATGTTGTTGAGAAGACGGCGTCGAGGTGTGAGAAGGCATTAGCGGAGAAGGACGTGATTGGTTGCGAGTTAGGTGCGTTTACACTCGGAATGATTGCCGCAAAGGACGGCGGCGGGAAACGCTTGGTGGCGGAAAGCGCCACCGGAGGCGGCGGGAAAAAGAAGAAGGATGCAGCGAGTGGAAGTTTGGCTTCAAAAACGGTCGTCCCAGTTTTAACCAAGCTTTGTAGCGCGTTGGTTGAGAAGATGGAGAATGACGAGGAAGCCGACGAGGCATTTGCATCCATAGCGGAACAATCGCTCATGGCGTTGGAAACGATTTGCGGACGATTCGGGGAAGTAACTTCGAAATCAGCTAAGGAAAAGCAATTGGAGCAAGTTTTGCAAATGGTGGTGAAACTTTTGACGTACGATCCAAACTACGACGAAGAAGAGGATGAGGACGACGACGTCCCCGCTGATGAGATGGAAACGTGTCAAATCCGAACACCCGATCACGAAATGAAGGACGCGGCAGAGGACGACGAGTACGGAGACGACAACGACGACGATGCGTACGACGAAGATTATTACTCGGACGAAATAGAAGACGACGATAGTTGGAAAGTTCGCAGAGCCTCTGCGAGAGTTGTGGGTGTAATTTTGTGTTCCGCCTCTGAAGGTATCCTCCAAAGACACCACGAAGTCGTGTTCAAGAAACTCTTCAAGAGAATGAAAAGTGACCGCGAAGACGCCGTGAAATTAGAATGTTTCGACGCTTTGACGGCAGCGTTTGCTGCCTTTCCAAAGACATGTGATAGCAGTTTGACGTGCGCACTTGTCGAGAAAGCGCGAGACTTAGCCATCGCCAGAGCGCAGCAAGAATGCGCGCTCGATAAAACGAAGAAGACGTCTCAATCTGCAATCGCTGCGGCAACGAAACGCAAGATTGCGTCTCTGAAACTTCTCGGAAAGATTGGTCGCGCGAACAGAAGATTAGCTTTTGTTGAAGCATCAGAGACGTCGCGCTCGAGACTTGCGGATGCAATTGCAGGCGCTGCAATGACGACGCTCACAGATGCGGGCGCTTCGAGCGAAAAGGATTCCTCGGCAAACCTGCGACTGGAAGCCGTCGCTTTTGCATCCGAAGTGCTCCGCGTGCCCACCACAGACGAGCTCGATTCGACGAACGCAGATGCTCTCGCGTCGGCAGCGCGCATCGTTTTTGCGAAAAAGGATATCGATAGGCTCACGGAGGCTGTGTTCTCGTGCGCAAATGACCCATACTACAAGCTTGCAGCGGAAGGTTTGCGCGCATTGGCTTGCATAGTTCACAGAGCGCGTCCAAATACGAACGACGCCGTTCCAGATAAACAAGGGTGCTCTGCTTTAGCGTTAGGTGGTTTGGACTGCGCGATATCGCGCTTGGCTCAGCAAGACGAGGACCAAGAAGTGAAGGACGCCTCGGTGATGCTCTTAGGTAATGTCCTCACGCACTTGGGCGATACGTTGAAGCCGGCTCAGCAGAAGCAAGCGCTCGACTTATTGTTGGAAAGAGTGCAAGCCGATTCGACGAAATTGGTTGCTACGCGCAATGCCGCGAAAATTGCTCGACAATCGCCGGCTGAAGTCAGCCTTTCTGGAGTTGCCGGTGACTTGATTCGCGAGTTTGCTTCCTATCTAAGAAAGAACGATCGACATTTACGCGAAGCTTCGGTAAACGGCGCACGAGCGCTCGTGGAGAGAAGCGACGAAAAAACGCTGAAAGATGCGGATTGCCTCGTATTCGTGGAAGATGCGGTTACCGAGCTCGGTGGTTTCGTTGAAAACGACGCGCACTTGGCAGCGATGTGCGTCAACGCCTTTGCAGCTATATGCGAACGGTCTGCGAAATTGAAAAATTCCGCAAAGAAAGCGACTGAATCTGGGCCCTTAAAAAACGCACTAACCTTCGTGAGTTCGAGTTTGATTCAGAGACAGGCGTTGTTGACGTTAGAAAGATTCTTTGAAGCTGCGGTTGTAGCCAGGAAGGAAGCGTTTGACGTCATCTACGAAGAGTTATCATCGATTGCCATCGCGTCACCGAATGACATGGAAACGGACGATCGTGCCATGATGCGCATGCAACAAGATATCGCATCTGTGAGGTTGGAAATGAGAAACCGCGCCGCGTGCATCGCGAGCGCCACTCTAGCGGCTGGTGATAAAATCCTCGAGAGCACCATAGCGACTTTAATCAAGGACATCAGCGATAAAGATGGTAAAAGAGAAGTCATCTCTCTTTGGACGCTTGGTGAAATCGGGAAGCGAACCAAGCTCGACGATTCCAAAGCCATCGATGGTACCTTATGGAAGAAACTCGAAGAAGACAACTCGGACGAAGTGAAGACGGCGGCGGCGTTCGCGTTGGGAAGTTGCGCAGTCGGCAATAAAGACGCGTTTTTACCAAAGATTCTCGAAACTATCAAAACCACGAAAAAAGACGTCCAAGAAATCTTGAAACACGGTGCACTGCGCGCACTGCGCGAAGTCATCATTGGCGCCGACGGTTCCTCGGAAGACGGCGTGCTCGCTGGAGGATCGTCGAGAATGGAGCACATGATGTCTCCTAGGAAGAAAAGAGTGAAACGAGAAGACGATGACGTTCTCTTCAAGTCCACACAACAAGCGTGGGCCGTCGTGCTTGCGAAAGCGCGCGACGAAGATTTGAAAGACGATGCGGTCAAGGCGGACGTTGCGGAAGTTCTTGGTCGATTTGTCGCGAGAAACCACGCGCTCGTAAAAGAAATCGAGCAAGCGTTGAACTCAATCGTCAAGGGCGCGAAAACGCCCGAAAATGCAACGAATGCTGCTTTACTAGTCGACGCTGTTCGATTTGCGTTGGTCTCGTTACCGAAAGACGAACACTTCAAGTGCTCTTTAGAGTCATTCGTAGGATTGGTCAAAGAGGCGGACCATAACTGTCGTCGCGCCGCGCTGCAGCTCCTCTCCGTCATCGGTAGAAGAAACAGCTCACAAAACGACGATTTATCGCCTTTGCTTGCGAAAGTCTTACCAGACGTGCTCTCTCAGCTCCAAGTCAACCACGCTTTGATCAAGGAAATCGATTTAGGACCGTTCAAACAGAAGTTCGATTACGGTTTGGAACTTCGAACGGCTGCGTACGATTTTGTCGATGTCCTCTTATCGCGTCCAAAGAGCGCTCTTGGATTTGCAATCCCCGAAGATGATATCAAATCAATGGTTGATGCGATGATTGTCGTTGGATTGGAAGATCCGGATAGGAGCATCAGGATGGCTGTTCACGCTACTTTTGAAAAGCTCTGTGAAGATTCGGTTCCGAATGGAGCCGAGTACGTCTTGAAGAACGCCGATAAGGCGTGCGAACTTTTGTTGAAAACGCTGTGGACGGAAGCGCCCGAAAAAGCCGTGCAACACGAAAAAGATCAGGTTGATGAGCTCGTCAAGTCGGCGTTGAAAGTAGTGAAGGCCATGGAAACTATTCCCGACGTGGAATCGTACCCGAAAATTGTCGAAACAAAGAAAGAAATCGTCGACGATGCGCCGCTTGCAAAGTTGTGGACCGCTTTGTACGACTCGCCGCCGCTCGAGATTTGAAGTTCTTGAAATACAGGAATACAGATAGTTGATCTAATATAAAAACACGTCTAATAATAAACACACTGCTGCTGAGAACAAAGATGTAATGCTAAAAACAAGAGACACGCAATAATTCCACATCATCGTCTACCCGGGAATCCTCCGTCGTCTCTGTCGTACAAAGCCGCTTCGAAATCCATGGCGTCCTCTACTCTCTCCCCCATGTGTAACAACTTTGCCGCTCTTTCGGAAATGCCAAACTGCGACATGTGCTCTTCGACCCAATTATCCCAGCACCACGAGGCTTCTTGGAGCTCCCAACGTAACCGTGCGCGATCGGCAGCCTCGGACATGGCGAGAAACGCGGAAGTTTTCCCACCAGACGCGTCAACCTCCAACGCTAAATCGACAATCGCCTATATAAAAAGATTTTTGTAAAAAGAAGAGAAGAAGTCAGCACGACAGGAAGGATGAGTGAAAGAGAAAAAGAAAGAGAGAGACACAAACACAAAAAAACGAAAGCGAGTGAAAGTCAAAAGCTTTCTTTTCTCTATTTTCCCAAAATGAAACGTGTACACTTTTTCCGTATGGAGCGACTACGGAAATGGATGGCGCATTTTCTTTCGACATGGTTTGCGAATTCCGACATCCACAAATGCTTTTATCGTCACCGTCGCCAAGGAAAAAGGTTCTTGTCTGTTTCATCGTGATATAAAAAAGAGAAAAGCGAAAAAGCGAAGAAAAGAAAGAAACGGAAGAGATTTCATACCTGTTGAATTTCCGGCAAAGCGTTAATCTCTGGCGTCGGATGTAAACTCTCTAACCGTTCAATCTTCCTCTCCCTGGCGCGTTCCGCCACTTCCAAAACCAAACAAAAATCGTTATCGGCTTTTTGTTTCACAAAGTTCGTCAGCGTAAAATACTCTCCGTCTTGGAACGTGTGATCTGCCGGCTCTCCCAAATGCAACCTTTGCACCTTTTCTAAAATAGACCCGGGTTCCGCCGTCACCTCCGTGTACGCCGGCTGCAACCAGTCGTCGTTATCGAACCACCCGTCGTCCGGCCCAGAGCTAAAGTCTGAACTCATGAACGGATTCGACGGCGAAGCCCAGTCGTTCTCGTCGTCTTTCATCGCCGATGCCGACGCCGGTTTCATGAAATAATCGTCGTCGTCCGCGTCCTGGTACCGCTTCGCCGGTTTGTTCGCCAAGTCGTCCAGTTTCATCTGCGTCCTCCAGTCGAGGTTATCGCCTCCAGAGGGACCCTCGTCGTCTTCGTCCATGCCGTAATCGTCCTCCCACACGTCCCCTTCGTCCTCTTCGCCGCCGTCGCTGGTATCTGCACCAGAAGCTCCGACCGACATCGTTAACGATCCTTCTCGTCTTCCTCCTCTCGCGAGGTGGTGAAACAACCGCTCCACTCCGCCGAATTTCCGGTGGCGGCTCGGCGCTGACGACGTTCCAAAACGACGACATCTCGTGGAGTTTCCCTTCTTCGAGGAAGACAGACCGGTAAAACTCGTCGACGCGCGCGTCGCTCGACTGCTCGCGCACAAAGATAATAGCGTCGTTGTCGTCATTTTTTTTCGTTGAAGAGTGAGAAGAGTCTTGAAAGCGCGCGCGTTGTTTGTGCTCTTCTTCTTGTCTCTCTTTCACTGTGGTGCGTTTTATCTGTTTTTTGGTCCAAAAGAAAAGAGAGAAAAAAACGGTCACAGACATAAATAATGATCATAATAATAATAATAATCAGCAACGATAACAAAAAAACGACGCATCATGATGGGCGGTAAGAAACCTTCCGGCGCGGCGAAGAGGAAGAAGAAAAAGGAAAAGGAAGACGCGATCGAACGAAAGCGAGAGGAAACGGAGAGATTGAAGCTCGGGCCGACGGCGTTGTGGACGGGGTTGGTGTTGCACCACAAGGATATTTTTGCATCGCATGTGATGCCGAAATTGAATGGGACGGATCGATATTTCTTTGCAAAGGCGAATATCGAGAATTTGGATTTACTCAAATACGCGGGGGTAGACGTATCAAAAATGGGTTGGTATGTTCACGAATGCACGTCCATTTCGACGTTGGAATGGTGCTGGAAAGACATGCCATGGGGGAAGAAAGATAGATATAGAAGAGTGAAAGATCAAGCCTGGTTTTGTGCTGAAGTTGCTTTCACGAATAAACTCGAGTTACTCAAGTGGGCGCGAGAAGTGAAAAAGTGCGAGTGGCATGAACGGACGATTAGTGTGGCAGCAAATTTAGGTAATCTCGAGATGTTGAAGTACTGCTTTGCTAATAATTGCCCGTGCGATGAAAGTGAGTCATGCGTTCAAGCTGCCATTAAAGGAAACCTTGACTGTCTCCGATTTCTTCTCGATAAATTGAAACCTTCGCGAGAAGTGGAAAGATACGCGACAATCCAAGCGGCAGCATATGGTCAATTAGACATCTTGAAATACTGCATTGAAGAGAAAAAGATAACTGAGTGTTTAGAAAACTGTGTGGGTTTCGCCTCAGAACAAGGTGAACTTATTACCCTCAAATATTTGGTCGAAGAGGCGAAAGCGCCTCTTGACAACGTGGACTTCGTCTCCGCAGCTCGCTTCACAGAGCACTACGAGTGCGAAAACTACTTGCTCGAAAAAGGAGCTGCCGAGCCGACGGATCAACAATACGAGGACTACGTTCGTTTAGTGAGCTGACAAAGGAGAAGAAGAGGTTTAGATTGAGAGACAGAGAGACATTGAGAGACACGAGAGAGACTATTAATAAAAAAAATATTCCCACATCAAAAAGTATCTTCGCGTTCACTTTTTGCGATTTTGCCTTCACACGAGAAACAAACTTCTCAGTCACTTTTCGGCCTCGCTTCAGTTACCAACAACAACAACAACAACAACAACAACAAGGAAACAAAAATAAAAGCCAAAGCTATGGGTGCGAAGAACGAATCCTCCCTGGTAGCTTCCAAGGCCTCCTTGGCGTTCGCGCAGTTGTGCGGGAATTTGGCGCAGTTCAACGCGAAGAGGTTCGGGAACGACATGGAGAAATTCGCGAAGAAGAAAACGAAGAGTGACGGCGGCGAGAATTTAGGAGAAGAAGAAGACGATGACGATGATGAGAGTTCGGAATCCGAATCGTCTTCTTCTTCTTCCTCGAGCGATGGCGAGAGCAACGATGGTGATAGTAGTAGTAGTAGCCGCAGCAGCAGCGACGACGAAGAGGACGACAAGATATCGATGTTTGGGAGCGCGAAGAAGGAGAAAAAAGCAAATGCGAAAGCGTCCAAAACGAACCACCAAACCGAGGAAGAACTGGCGAACATCCGACGAAAGAAGTACAAGATCAGAGTGAAAGGAGACGACTCGCGAAACGTGATACCGGCGCCTTTGGAAAGTTTCCAGGATTTAGAGACCACGTACGGATGTTCGAAATCTTTGATTAAACGATTAGAGGAGTGCAAATGGCTCGAACCGACGCCGATTCAACGGCAAGCGATACCGATGATGTTGAGAGACGTGGAGACGTTGGCGGTGGCACCGACTGGGAGCGGGAAGACGCTCGCGTTTTTGTTACCTATTTTCATGCGACTTGGGAAGAGGAAAGACGGAGGCGTGAGAGCGATTTTGTTAGCGCCGACGAAAGAATTGGCGACGCAATCGACCAGGATTTGTACTCTGTTGAACGACGGGTTGAGGTGAGATTTTTTCTTTTGTTCGCATCGATCGCGTTCGTTTTTGTTGAAGTGAGGAAGAACTTCAAGCCTGTGACGTCTTTTTTACGACCATTTAAAAGGCGTTCCGTGAGGTGCCTCTCTGTATTCTTCTGAGTGTAGAAATGTGAAGCCGAAGTTGGTGTTTGATATCTGACTAGAGGACGCTTGTGATTTTTACGAGTTGAAGAAAACGGTTGGCGCTGAAGAGTCTACAGGGGAATAGCAGCTCTGATCAACAAAGTTCATACCGTTTCTTTTCTCTCTCTCTCTCTCTCTCTCTCTTTCTTTGTTATATCTCATGCGTTCATTTGTTGACGTTTTCTTTGATCTTTCTCCTTCTCATTACACAGGGTCACGCAACTCTCCAAAGCGAACGCGGCGAATGACTTCAATAAAGTTGACATTCTCGTCTCCACGCCTTTGCGATTGGCCTCCCTTTTAGCGCAAAAGAAAATTTCGACGCACGCGGTTGAATTTTTAGTCCTAGACGAAGCCGATAAACTCTTCGAAATGGGGTTCGTAGAGCAAATAGATGCCGTCGTGCATGCCTGCGATAATCCAGACGATGATAACGACGACGACAAAAAGAAAAAGAAGAAAAAGAGTCCCGCGAAGACGACGAAAAAGAAAAAATGTCTCAAAGCGTTGTTCTCCGCGACGCTTCCGGAAACCGCCGAGCGATTAGCACGAAGCGTCATGCACCACTGCGTTCGTCTCACCGTGGGTGAACGAAACTCTGCCAACGAATCCATCTCGCAAAAGCTCGTCTTTTGCGGCAAAGAGAGCGGGAAAATTTTAGCCGTCAAGCAAATGGTTCAAAAAGGCGTGCAAACGCCGTTGATCATCTTCGCGCAGAGTAAAGATCGATGCGTCCAAGTCGCGAAAGAGTTAACCGGAGGCGCACTAGGTGAAGTCGGATTAATTCACTCGGACATGTCCGATAAGAAACGCAAATCCATAGTCGATCTGTTCCGAATAGGTAAATTGAACTGCTTGTGCGCCACGGATTTGATGGCAAGAGGGATGGATTTCGCCGCCGTCGGCACCGTGGTCAACTTTGATTTCCCGCTGACGAGCACGGCGTACATCCACCGCATCGGCCGGTCGGGACGAGCCGGCCGCGTTGGAAACGCGGTCACATTCTTCACCGAAGAAGACGCGAAGAGAGGCACGGTGCGTTCCATCGCGCGAGTGATGCAACGCAGCGGATGCGACGTTCCCAAATGGTTGTTAAATCTCGAGGCGGATAAAAACGAAAAGAAATACAAACCTTTGCGAAAAGACGGTCGAGAGAACAACCCGAGGAGAGACCGAGTCGATAACAAAGAAGGCTACGTGTCCAGAGACATCCGCGCCGGAAAGAAAAAGCTAGAACACAAGAAACAGAGGAAAGCGATGTTCAAAGAGATGAAAAAAGCAGCCGCGGCGGCGGCGGCGACATCCAACAAGGAAGCGGCGGAAGAGGACGACTACTTCCCTCCAGACGAAGACGACGAGACGAAGAAAACGAAGAAGAAAAAGAAAAAGAGCACCACTCCACTTCTCAGCGCGGACGAGAAAAATAGGAAACGACGCCGGAAATCTGCCGGCGACGCTTTAGCTTTTGGAGAACGCGAAGAAGACGATCGTGACGACGCGGCGAAGAAGACGAAAAAGAAGAAGAGGAGCAGACACTCGTTGTAAATTTACCCCAAAAGACAAAAAGAAATAAACGCACGCGCTCTGCATCAACACACGCAGACACACACAGAGAGAGACAACGATGGGTTGTTGCGCATCCAAACCAAAAGAATCTTCCCTATCGTCTACCGCGGGCGTTCGCAATCAAATCACCAAGAAAAACTTCCAAAATCGCGTCCAAAACTGGCACGCGACCGGCGTCGTCTCGCTTCGCGATTGTTCGTTACCGCGCGTACCTCCGGACGTTATTTCCGAGTTAACGGAGAAAAACATCAAGGTGAAGACGTTCGACGCGACGAACAACCGGATAGTGGACGTTCCGGAGAGTCTTTTGTTGAGCATCGGCGCGAACTTGCAACGCGTGATCGTCAAGAAGAACAAGTTGAAACGCGTGGATGCGTTCTTCGCGCACGCGAAACGGTTGAAGGTGTTGGACGCGAGCGAAAACGCGATCGACAGCATCGATTGGTCTTTGTTGGCGAAACAGTGCGGGAAGACTTTGAAAAGTTTGAATTTGAGTCGCAATCAGTTGCTCGCGGTGGACGTGGGAACGCTCGGGGAGATGGAGGCGTTGGAGGATGTGGACGTGAGCGGGAACGGGCGGTTGGAGCGCTTGTCTTTGGAAGCGTCTTCGTCCAGAGAGGATAATAATAAAGAGGAGGAAAAGCAAAAAGATGTCGACGAAAGGAAATGGCAAAGCTTAACCACGTTCGCGGCGACGCAGTGCGACCTCCTCTCCGTCCCGGACGGTTTCCTACCTCCGAAAATAAAAACGATCCTCTTAGACGACAACCCTCGACTGTCCCGTCTCCCTCGAGACCTCTTCGAAAGCTGCGCGCTCCTCCTGCGCGTCTCGCTGCACCGGTGCCAAGCGATCGACGTGAAATCCATAGAAAGCATGCCTGGATACTCTCGGTTCGCAGAAAAAGTGCAGCAATCGCACGATAAAAAGATTAAAGGTGGCGTTTTGCTCGGGAGTGGCTACGGGGAGGATGGGTTAGATCGACGCGGAGGCGACGACCGCTTAGACGGTTTAAAGAAAATATCTTGCTAAAAAGGAGTATAAATACCATAGGGGAAATTTGAAAAGTGCCTCTCTCTCTTTCCTCCTTTCCCGCCGCTTTTTATCGGAAGTAGAACACGGAATACTAAGAATGGCAATTGCATCAAACGCGGCGCATTCGTCGTCATCAGCTTTATCATCTTCTTCTTCTTCTCTCAATTTTCATCTGAACATTCTCCACCTCGTCCTCGTTATGCTTCGATTCCTCTCCGCGATGTTCGGTACCGGCTACGTCCACCCAGACGAACACTTTCAATCGATTCAACCGGCGTTCAGGGACGCGTTTGGTGGGGACGACGCGATGGTTAAAACGTCGACGCACATTCCGTGGGAGTTTACGGCGAAAATGCCGGTTCGGAGTTCCATCGCGCACGGGTTGATGAGTTCGGTGCCGTATCGGATTTGGATGCGCATTTCCCCTAGCATCACCAGCAAAACTTGGTGGCTGTTGGCCGCGCCGCGAGCGACGATGACTTTGTATTCATTAATCGTCGATTTTGTCGCGATAAAAATTGCAAAGAAGAAGACGAATTCGAACGCGTTTCGATACGTGCCAATCTTACTGGCGACGTCTTGGCCGATGTTTGTGATACAGACGAGACCGTTTTCGAACGGGTTGGAAGCGACGATTTTCGCGATGGTTTTAATCGGGATGATGGATTCGATGACGAGTAGAAAGAGTAGCGCTGGCGAGAATAAGAAATCGGCGATGGAGGTGTTGAAAGAGGATTTTGCGCTGGTTTTGAGAGGCGCGCTAATTGCCGTGGGTATCTTCGTGCGGTTTACGTTTGCGATTTTCGTCGCGCCTTTGGTGGTGTTCGAGTCGGCGAGATTTTTGCGAACGCCAAAGCTGGCGATGGAGTTTTTGAGACGGAGCTCGATCGTGGCGGTTTCATTCGCGGTCAGCGCATCTGCTATTGCTAAAACGGACGCGAGATACTACGAGCGCTCGGAAGAGGAGTTTTATTTCGCGCCGTGGCACTCGTTGGTATACAACGTGAAATTCGCCGGCAAACATCACGGCGAGCACTTCAGATTGACGCATTTATTGTTAAATGGGTTTGTTCTCTTTGGACCGGCGTATGCGCTGTGCGCATGGAAAATGATAAAGGAAACAGTGACGAGGAGAAAGAACGCAGAGGAAAACGGCTCGGAAACGAGTCAAAGCATGCGACCAGTCTTGTATTCCGCTTTCGCTTCCATCGCCGTTTTGTCCATTTCTTCGCACCAGGAGGCTAGATTCTTGCTTCCAGCGATGCTTCCCGTGCTCGTAGTTGCGAGCTATGAACTCGCTCGATTATACGAGAACGAAACTCCAGTTCCGGTCAAGGATAGGTACACGAAGAAAACGACCGGAGGAGTGCGTGTGAAATTCTCACTCTTCTGGCTCGTTTGGGTCGCGTTCAACGCGACGGTGACCCTCTTTTACGGTTTCGCACACCAAGCTCAAATATCGTCCGCGGTTTTAGATCTCCCCTCGTTTGCAACAGATCCCGATGGCGTTGGATCTGGAAACGGCAACGCTAAAGCATTGGTCGCGTTTTGGCGCACGTACCCTCCGCCAAACGCTTTACTTGGAAAAGATGCGATAAAATCAATCGCCATAAAAGAGCACTCTCAAGAGAGCGCCAAACGTTTTGCCCATTCGATGAAAGTCATCGATAAAAACAACAAAAGTAAAAAGGCATACGATTACTATTACGTCGTCGCTCCGGAAACGAGCATTCAATCCTTGAAGGAAGCGTTTGGTAAGGAAGCGTTTCTTACCATGAAGAAACAATATCTCGGTCACTTCAACGCGGAGGAACTGGCTCGCGAAATTATAAAACAACGAGGCGTGCCACTCTCGCTCGACGCGTATACGTTATCCACGTACGAAATTGAAATGTTGAGTAGCAGCGATGCGCAAGAGTGATGGTATGATTGATGATTATGTTGTTTGTGTAATATATAGATGTAGATTAGTAATAGAGTATGTTTTTATTTTCTAATGCGAGCTCCATTGGATCTTTGAGATGTCAATCCCTTCTTGCACCATCTCGTACAACGGACTCATCTCTCTCAACTTTTCCACGACTTCTGCGGTCAACTCTACGGCCCGGTCCACTTCTTCCTCCGTCGTGAATCTCCCGATTCCGTACCTAATACTCGTGTGCGCCATATCCTCTTCCACACCCAACGCTCTCAACACGTAACTCGGTTCCAAACTCGCGCTCGTACACGCCGACCCAGAGGAAACCGCGCAATCTTTCAAACCCATCAATAATGACTCGCCTTCGACGTATGCGAACGATACGTTCAAGTTACCCGGGTACCTTTGCTCCTCGTCTCCGTTTACGACTAAATACGGAATGCGTTCTTTTAACCCATCCAACAATCGTTTCGAAAGCCTTTCGACGTGCTTATGATCGTATTCCATTTCCTCTTTCGCGACTCTGCAGGCTTCGCCCAACCCGACCAGCAACGGCGTTGGTAAAGTCCCACTTCGCAAACCTCTCTCTTGACCGCCACCGTTGATGATTGGTTCCATCCTCACCCTCGGTCGTCTTCGAACGTAAATGGCGCCGACACCTTTTGGGCCGTAGATTTTGTGCCCCGAGATTGACATGCAATCAATTTTCATCTCATCCACGTCCAGGGGAATTTTACCGACCGCCTGCGCGGCATCTGTGTGAAAGAACACCTTATTCGCGCGACAAATCTCCCCAATTTCTTTCAACGGCTGCACGACGCCGATTTCGTTATTCACCGCCATCACCGATACCAAACACGTCTGTCCGGGGCGAATAGCTTTCTTCAACTCCTCCAAATCGATCAAACCGTTCTTTTGTACCGGCAAGTACGTCACCTCGAACCCGTTTTGTTGCAACTGCCTGCACGAATCCAACACGCACTTGTGTTCCGTTTGCGTCGTAATCACGTGCGTCTTCCCTCCCGATTTATAAAAGTTCGCGATACCTTTAATCGCCATGTTATTCGACTCCGTCGCTCCACTCGTAAAAATAATCTCCTTCTCCGTCGCTCCGATCACGTCCGCGACGTTCTTTCTCGCCTCCTCGTTCGCCGTTTCCGCTTCCCACCCGAAATAATGCGTGCGCGAGTGCGGGTTCCCGTACGAGCTCACGAAATACGGCAACATCTTGTCTAAAACTCTCGGATCTACCGGCGTGGTCGCTTGCATGTCCAAATACATCGGTCGACCTCTGAGAGTGATCCCTTTCATCTCGATTTCGTTGTTGGTGTTCTCGCCTTCTTCTTTTCCGTCGTTCCTGCTCGACGACGCGTTCAAAAAACGAGTCGTCGTCGTCGTCGTCGTCGCGTTCGTATTCGCGCTCTTCCCCACGCGATGCGGCAGACACGTCGACGAGGAGGAAATTGGATTTATTTTGTTCTTCTTCTTCGCGTGAGCACGCGCCGCCGTGGTGGTGGTGGTGGTGGTGAATAGACTCGTCGAAAAAGAAGAAGACGAAGAAGACGTCTCCAGCGAAGACAGCACTCGTCTCGCGATCGACGCGCGACGAAACATTATTATTGTGCGTGTGTGTAAAAATGTGTACAATTTTCTTTACAAAAACCTTATTAAAATTTCTCAATTTTCATTGTCTCTCAAAAACGCTCTCTCGCCACGGCGTTTTTAGGCTTTCATCGCCTCTTCCTCGCCTTCTCTCTTGTTCACGAGAACCGCGTCTCGTTCTTCTTCTTCTTCTTCGTGAACTTCTTCTTCCTCTTCGACCATGTCTTCCAACTGTTGGAGCATTTTTTGTTTCTCGCCTTCCTCGGTCGGCGGCGCGCGCACGGCGAGCGAAGACGAGAGGGGTTCGGCGACCGGCGCGGTTTGGCCGATCACTTGGAAGATGCCGTGCTCGCAGTAGGCTTTGATGGAGTCGATGTCGATGGTGTTCGGAATGCCGATTTTGACGCCACGGTTGCCTCTTTTCGCTTCGATCGTGCGATCGACGTTTATGAAGCACTCGATGTCTTTGGAGGAGTACCCCGGGACCTCGGTTTTCATCAAAACGACGCGGTTGTCTTCTTCTGGTTGTTGTTGTTGCTGCTCTTGTTCTGGTTTCTTTTCTCCTTTTTCCTCTTCACCGGTAATCATCGGTTGCGCCTCCATCCCTTGAGGCGACGGTAAAGATTGCAGAGGCGGCGGGGACGTGCTAAACACCGGCACGACGCGCTTCTCAATCGCCAGCGGATCGCGCAAACGGAGTTCCAAAACGCCGTTCTCGACTGCGCAAAGCGTCACGTGTTCCGCGCGCAACCCTCTCGGCACCGGCACGACTCTCTCAAACTGGCTCGACTTATCTTTAAGCAAACCGGAAATCTTTAACCTCTCTCTTTCCGCGTCCAACTCGACGGAAATATCTTTGCTGCCATACCCAGCGACCGCGAATTTCAAGCAGACTTCGGAATCGTCCACCGGACGGCGCTCTCCCGCGGCGCTTTCTTCCCCGGAGGCAACCGGAACGTGCACCACGGGCAAAGTTATTTTTGGCACGACGACGCGCAAAATGCCATCAGACACCACCGCTTTTGCGTTTTCAATGTCGTGCGTCGCTTTGCGTCGCAGTTTAATCGTCAAGGATTGTTGTTGTTGTTGTTGTTGTTGTTGTCCCTTTGGAAGAAAGTCGATGCTCATCGTGGTGGGCACCCCTTCTTGGTTTTGCAGTTGGGCACCCGAAATCGAAGAAAGTTTCGATTCATCTTCTTTCGAAACAACCGGTCGCGCGCCTCGCAGCGTGATCTGGATGTCGTCCTTCGACAACCCCGGAACGTTCAATTTCACGAGCGTTCCTTTGCTCGTCTCTTTCGTTTGCACGTGCCTTCCTCTCGTCGCCGGCGAAGAAAGCATCGCGCGCTTTTTCTTCATCATCATCGTCGGAGAAGAAGGAGAAGAAGAAGGTAAAACCGAATCCACCGCGTCGAAGAACATGTCCTCCAATTCGGACGCCAGAACGGAGTCCAACACGTGGAACGGTCGCAAAGAAGTCGTCAACATCATCTTATTTCTGAGTTGTTGTTGCCGTTAGTTTTGGTTTTTGAATCTGTGTGTGTGATTCGATATGTGTGTGTTTTGTTTTGTGTAAATGTAATGAAGAGAAACGCGTTTCTTTCGTATCTAAAAACAGCAAACAGGTGCCCAGAAGAAATTTTGTTTTTTCAAAAAATTAAAACCCTAAACAAGAAAATTGCTCTGTGATAATAGGGTTTAGGGGTTTGCCTTTTCATCTAAACTCGTATCCAAACTCGTTACTAAAAGCGGTTGTTGGTTGCTGCGCGGAGAGATAAATGCACCTCTCCTTCTCCTCTTCTCGAGCGCTTCCGCTGACACCAACGACGACAACAACAACAAGAAGAACAGAGAAGAGCGTTTTTGGGAAGTCACCCTCTGCGCTCGCATCTTCTTCTTCTTCGTCTGCTTCTTCGTCGTCTTCGTCGTCGTCTGTTTTCGTGCGTCAGAGAAGATACATTCAACCTCGTCGCGGTGAAAAAAGCTTTCCTCGCTGTTGTTGTTCTTCTTCATCTTCTTCTGTTTTGTTAACGATCGAGAAGAGCGAGGGAAAAAAGGGATTGAAATCGAGGTCGTTGGAAAGAATCACCCTTCGCGCGTCGTCTTTTGGCGTTGGTCGTGGTCGCGCCTCCGCGGTTCGGACGAAGGCTTCTTCTTCTTCGGAGAAGAACGAGAAGATGAAAAAAGATACGAAAATTGATTACGGTCGAGTGGGCGTCGCTTTCGCCTTCCCGGCGTTGGCTGGATTACTTTTTGGTCTCGACATTGGCTTATCTTCCGGTGCGTTGGAGAGCATAAAGTCATCCTCGACGGATTTCTTCTCTTTGACGGCTTCGCAATCCGGTCAGGTTGTTTCGGCGTCTCTTTTTGGCGCGTTGACGGCATCCGCGGTGGCCGCCGCGGGCGCGGGAGAAAAGTTGGGATCGAGGAAAGAAATCGCCTTGGCGGGTTTGCTGTATTTAATCGGTGGAACGATGGAAGCGAACGCGCATTCGGTTGATTTTTTGATCGTTGCAAAAGCTGTTTACGGTTTAGGGATTGGTTTTGCCATGCACGGCGCGCCGGTGTACATAGCAGAGACCGCGCCGAGTTCGCTCAGAGGCACCTTGATTTCTTTGAAAGAAGCGGCGATCGTGTTTGGGATTTTGTGCGGGTATTTTTGCGCGAGTCAGTACGTCGGCGAAGATGGTGGGTGGAGGACGATGTTTTTAAGCTCTGTGCCGCTCGCGCTGTTGACGTTAGTCGGCGCTGGGTTCATCTTACCGGATTCACCGAGATGGTTGGCGTCAAAGAATACGGACTCGTTTCCTGCGCTGAGAAAATTGCGAGGGCCAAACGTGAGCGAGATGGAATTGATGAATGAATTAGACGAGATTAATATGTTTGCGGACGTGAGGAGGAAAGAAGAGATGGGAAAAGCGAAATCGCCGTTTGCCATTTTAGATAAGAAATACGCGAAAGCTTTGTACGTCGGCTTATCGGTGGTTTTATTTCAGCAGTTGACTGGGCAACCGTCGGTGTTGTATTACGCGACGCAAACGTTCGAGGCTGCCGGATGGTCGACGCAAGGCGCCTCGAATATTGCCGTCGTGGTTGGAGTGTTTAAGCTATTCATGACCGGTATCGCCGTGTGGAAAGTAGACAGTTTAGGCCGGCGCCCCTTGTTGCTCGGCGGAGTGAGCGTCATTACGTTATCGCTGATGGTTCTCGCTTTGGCTTCGCCAGATTTTGCCGGACCCGGCGTCGAGGCGGTGGCACTTTCAGAAACGCAAGCTCGCATTTCCGTGGCTGCAATTTTCTTGTACGTTGGCGCGTACCAAGTGAGTTTCGGTCCAATCGCGTGGTTGTTAGTTGGAGAGGTGTTTCCGACGAAAGTCCGTTCGCAGGCGGTTGGCATCGCGACGCTTTTGAACTTTGGGTCCAACTTCATCGTCAGTTTAAACTTGCCATACGCGATTGAACAAATTGGCATAAAGTCTACGTATTTCGGATTCGCGTCTATTGGTGTTTTGAGCGTCGCTTCGATATATTTTAGCGTCGTGGAAACGAAAGGTAAAACGTTGGAGGAGATTGAAGACGCGTACACCGTCACCGCAACCAAAGTCGACGATCCATGAAGATCTAGGAAAAGAGGAAAATAAATTAATAGGATGTAACACAGCTGTATTGTATACTTCACGCGAAATCACTCAACCCTACTACTAATGGATCATCGAACGATATCAATCTATCTGCTTTAGAAATTTCAACCAAATCTCGATCGGCTTCCGATATTCCGCACGTTTCCCCGGCAAATAACTCGCCAGTTTCACCTTTCGCCGTTATTCCTCCCGGCAATAACGCGTACGCGATGGAAGGCGAATCGCATTCGATTTTCCGCAAAGCGCTGGTGATGTTTTTAACAACTCGACACTCGCCAGCACGAAGTGTGATACCCAATTGCGGCCCAAAAATCTTCGCGTTCTTCGTCGATTTAGGCCTGTACCAACCGGGAAAACACGTCGGATGTGATGTGGAAAAAACACTCTCTTCTTCTTGTTGAGAAACGCTCCCACTTCTGCTCGCGATGCGAACTTTAGCGGCGTTTGCTCCGTTTGGATCAAGAGAGTATAAAAAGTTCGTAAATAAGTCGTCCAAATCATTCTCTAGAGATTCCATAAACGTCGCGTTTGCTGTCGCGTTCACCTGCGTCGTTGTCGTCGAGGAGGAGGAAGATGTTTCGGTAGCTCCTTGACTCAGCAGGATCTCGGAAACGCGTGGATCGGAAGAAGCGATCATTTGCATGAGGTAGTCGCTCCCGTCTTGAAGTAAGCGCACTAATTCAGCGACGGTCGGGTCCGACGCCGAAGCTGCCGACGACGGCGAGAAGAGGAACGCGAGGACGGAAGCGAGATGTAGAAATCTTCGGGGAAACATTTGATCGCGAGAGAGTTTTTTTTTAATGGAAAAAAAAAGACGTTCACGGGCGTTTTTATAACTCGTGCACGCGTCACACTTCAAAATTCTAACTCGAGTCTGCAATGTGTGCGCTGCGCTCTCTATCTCATTAAAAAAACTAAATCCCTACGATACGGCAAAATGTAACTTTACCATCTCTCTCGTTGTCTATGCTGCTGCTGAAGATGATGAGGATACCGGTTTCCTTTCGCCGGACAATCGGCAGATTTGTGACCGAAACCGTTGCAGTTAAAACATTTGATTCCTCCACCACCGCCGCCGCCACCGCCGCCGCCTAAGCGACTATATTTTACCATCGGACAGTCTCTCTGGAAATGGCCAATTTTCCCGCACTGTTTACACGGTTTAGCCTGAGGATTAAACGGATGCGTCAAAATGCTCGGGCCGAAGAGAAAAAATGATTTTCTCCCATTCTTGATCTGGAAGTTTGGCCAGTTATCGTACTTCGCTTTGAGATGATTCATAGCTTCTCGCAATTTTTCCGCGGCGGGATTTGGCGGCAAAGGAGGCGGCGCCGTCGTGGAATGAAAGCCGGAAACAACTGGTGGCGTTGGTGTTGCGGTAGTTTGCTTAGGTATCGAAAAGCCCGTACCTCCTCCAGTCGAAGCGGGCGTGGGTGTTGATTTTTGTCCGAGGAGAGGTCGTTTATACTGCGGCGTTTTCGTCTCCAAAGCGGCAGGGGAAGCCTCCGCGGCGAGGACAGACTTTTCACTCTCCTTTTGTTTTTGCTTTCGTCGCTCCTCCTCCTCCTCCTCTTCCTTCTGCTGTTCTTCTCGCAGTCGCTTCTTTGCCATCTGCTCTTGTTTCTTCTTCTGCTCTTCTGGAACGATAAATTCAATCACTTCGATACCCTTTTTCTTCTTCGGCGGGACGCCAGTGGTGGCGGTGGAAGCGAAAGTTGTCGTTTCCGCAGCATCTTTCTTTTTATCCGCGCTCGGCGGTTCAGGCGTCGACTCCTTCTGCGCTACTTTTTTTTCTTCTTCTACTACTACTTCTACTTTCTTGACTTCTACTTCTTTCTTCTTCGCCGGTGATGGTTTCTTCTTGGCAACTTTCTTTTTCTTCGCGCTGGTATCTTCTTCAGCTAACGCCACAACATTATCCATCACTCGTTTTCTTTCGCTCGCGAGTGATTTTTCGTCGCTCGCAAACGTGCTCAAACACGTCACTTTCTTCGTCCTAAAAACCTTCGCCTCCAATTCCGTCTCTCTTTTACCACTCGCTCCGGCGTTCATAAACTTCATCGTCGCTACTCTGGTTTCGAGAACGTTGTCTTCCAACGATTTCTTCTTCGGCGGTTGAACCAAATGATGTCTCGCGTTCATCACTTCGACGATGTCGCTAATATCGATCCATCCCGAATCGTCCTCGGTGACGAAAACTTCGTACTCATTCGCCTCTTCGTCCGACATGCTCTTAATTTCGTTCGGTTTTAACCCTTGTTTTGGACAGACATCTATGAATTTCCCCACCCATTCGTTTCTGCACTCGTTTCGAGTGATAATTCTCACCCCTTTGAACGTTCCTTTCTTCTCGTCGATCTGATCGACTCGAACCAATCGATTTTTTTCTTTCACTCGAACGCACGCGCCTACGCTCACCAGCACCGCGCCAGCTTCCGCAACAGGACCATCCTCCTCTTCTCGATACGCGCGAGTAAACGTAATCGTCGTCAACACGAACGCCTCTTTCCCCGTCGTAGCCCCTGCTTTCACCATCTTCGTCTCGTACAGTTCGTTCAAAGTCGGCCAACGCCAACCGCCATCCACGGAGAGCGTCTCGTACACTTCGTCCGGAATAATGCCGCTGTTACTCTTCGAATCGTCATCGTCACCGTCTTCGTCATCGTCGTCTTCGCTCTCCACTCTCTTCCCTTCCTGTTTCATCCACTCCTTCTCCATGTCTTGCTCGTTCTTAATCTTTAACTCTTTCGTCAGCAAAACTTTCATCATCTTCTCCGTCCACTTCGTCGCTTTCGGCACCAGTCTCGTATCTTTCTTCATCTTTGGAAAATCGATGATCCCGAGCTGCTTATCGAACTCGTAATACACCAGCGCGACGTTCTTCTTCGGTTTCGAGGAGATTATCGTCCCAACGTACCATCGCTTGTTCCCACCGGTCCCGTATTCAACCTCTATGCGTTTGCCGACGTGTTTATTTCCGTTGTTGTCGTCGTCTTCATCGCCAACCGCATCATCATCGTCTGCATCATCATCATCGCCAGCGGGAGGTTCCGGCGTCGTTTCTGTTTTCTTCTTCTTCTTCCCGGCGGCGGCGGCGGCGGAAGTGGTTCGTCGTCCACCACCACCACCAGAGGCTGGACCACTCTTCTTCTTCTTCTTTGGAGGCATGTGTCTTTTTTGCGTTTCTTTTGATTGTTATGCTATTATGTGTCTGTGTGTATGTATCAACTTTTTAAATGGAGAAGAGAGAGAATTGGAAAATAACTGAATTCTCTTCAAACAAACTTCATGCAAAGGCTGCAAAGATATCATCGTCAGAGCGGACGACAAACGCTCGAACGACTCCGTTCATTTCTTCTTCTTCTCTCTGACCACCCGTCGTCGCATTTGTGTCGCTCGTGTTGTGCGTATTCTTCTTCCTCTAAACCCGGAGGAAGAAGAGAAGGAGCGACGACGACGATGGCGTCGACTCGAGACCCGTCGACGTTCCATCTGTTCGAAGAAGACGAAGACGAAGATGAAACCGGCGGCGGGAAGGGGAAAAAGAACTTCCGCATCGACGCGCACGACGAGAAGTGGTTCGAAATCAACCGAGAGGAACTGCGTTCGTCGGTTTTCGTGCACAAAAACTTCCGCGCTTTGTGGAAACCGAAAACAGTTTCGGATATCTCCGTGGAGTCGTTGATTTACGTGAAACTGTTGGAGGAAACGCCGGACGTGCTCTTGTTCGGGACCGGGAAAACGCTGAGACAAGTTCCCGAGGAGAGTTTAAAGTGGGCGAGGAAAATGGGGATGGCGGTGGAGGTTATGGATACGGCGAACTGCGTGGCGACGTTTAACGTGCTCGTGGAGGAAGGGAGGAACGTGGCGTGCGGGATATTGAGAGAGAAGAGCGAAGACGACGAGGACGACGGCGCGTCGTAAACGAACCCTCCTTTACCACGAGAAAGAGAGAGATTTTGTAGCAAAGCGAGTCATGCGATGTAGTCATTTGTAATAGCGCGCAACAGAGTAATAGCAAAGAATAGTTTTACAACAAATAAGCGTACATTTTCGCACCGGTTGTCGTCGTCGTCGTCCTTCCCTGTTTCCGGTTCAGAGAGAGTGAGAAAGAGAGAGTCAGAGGTTTCGTTGGAAAAGAAGCACGAAAGAAAGAAAACATATAAAACTGTCGCTCCGAGGCACAAACTAGAAATCCGATGGTCGTCGAGATCAGCTCGTTTTGAAGGAGAAAGGCTCTCGAGTGTTTCCGAGAGGTGTCCTAAAAATATAAATCCATCGTTCGTGTTGGCATCTTGGAAACCATCGCTCCCACATGTCTTCGAGGAGGTCCGGGGGTAGTCCGCCGTTTTTCGGAGAGAGAGAGAGAGGAAAAAGAGAGAGAAAAATAAAAGCGAAAGAGAGAACAACGCGCGTAAAGAGATAATTACGCACGCGCGTATGCGTATGCGTCTCTTCTCTCACCCGTGCGATGCCTTTTATTCTCCTCCGACGGTTCGTGCGCGCGCGTGCGCTTACTTTTGTGCGCTTTATTAGGTTGGTTAAATTCTGTCGTTGTCGTTTTCCTTCTTTCCACAAAGCCGCCGGAAGCACGTTTTTAATATTTAGGGTTTTCAATATTTAGGGTTTTCGTAGATTTTTTAAGCTCCCGCCCCCCTTCTTTCGTTTTCGAGGCCGCGGTCTGTTGTTGCACACCAAACAAAACACGCAACAACAGCGCGCGCGCTCTCTCACGAAGATCGAAAAAAGCTCGGAGAGTTAAAGAGCTCTTGCTGTTGTAATAATCGGTATCATATCATCATGAACACCACGTCCGACGAAACGCAGACTTTACTCGGTTCTTCTTCTTCTTCTTTGATGGAGAGAGAAGGAGGACGCGCGAGAACGACGACGACGAAGGAGTCGACGAAAAAATCATCATCATCATCATCATCGCAGAGAAGAGCGTACGGAAGCGCGATCGGTGCGGTGTGCGCGACAGCCATGGTCGCGTTGGCCGTGTCGTCTCTCTCTCCTTCTCCTTCTGTCGCGGGAAGTAACATCAACGGTGGTGGTGTTCTTCCGAGACGAATGGCTGCGTTAGGGAAAGGTTCTTCTTCTTCTCGCGGAATTGATTCTCTCGAGGGGGCCGCCTCGAGAAGCAGAAGAAGCTCGAGCAAAACTTCGTCGTCGTCGTCGAAGCTCGCGAAATCAGAGCACGGAGAAGATAAATCCATCCTAGAATCCGCGAGATCTATGATTGCTTCGTTCATGCACTCGAAACCAGTGAGAGAGGCGGAGGCCAAGGCAAAGGAGAAGGGCGAAGAGTTGAAGGAGGAAGTGGAAGAGAAAGCGGAGGAGTTGAAGGAGGAAGCGGAGGAAAAAGCGGCGGCAGCTTTAACGTCGGACTTAGAGAACAGTCGTCACAAGCATCATCTCTCCGCTAAGAAGGAGAAGGCTGAAGAGCAAGTGGCGGAGGAAGTGGCGAGTGAAGAGATGGCGAAGGAAGAGCCGCCTTTACCTGCTCCGTTGGTGGAAGAGACGAAGACCAAGCACAGCAGTAAAAAGCACGAGGAAAAGGAGATGGAGGAAGAATCGACCTCTTCTTTGTCGTCGAAACACCATCACCATCTTTCAAAAAAGACGACAGGTTCTGCCGAGGAAGAAGTTGGCGACGAAGCGAAGGAAGAGGAAGAAGGGGAAGTGCTGCTCGAGGCGCCGGCGAAGAAACATTCCTCCTCATCCTCCTCCAAAAAACACCACAAAGAGCAAGTAAAAGAAACTGAAACGATAGAAGATGAAACTCAAGACAACGACGAAGAGTCGGCGGCTGAGCCAGCGGCCAGTTCATCGACGGAGGGTAAGACAAAGTCTACGGTGACGGTCGATGAAGCCAGCGGCGTGACTACGGTTGAGGAAATCGAAGAAATCGACGACGACGACGGTGATGAAGACAGTGGTCGCTCGGTCGATGAAATCCAACTCGAACTCGAGAAAGAAGCCGAAGAAGAAGAAGCGGAGAAATACAAGCCAGATGAGGATCAACTGGAAGAAATCAAGGAGGCTCGAGCCAAAGCGAAACAATTTCTCAAGGAGTCCGGCGAGTTTTTAAGCTCCTTCGGTGTAGATGACGATGAAGATACGATGAGCGGTAAGAAAGACGCGGGTTTGGGAGAAGAAGAAGAAGAAGATAAAAAAGAAGATGCGAAAGCGAAAGCGAAGAAAATTAAAGACATGAACGCGTATTTGGACAACATTTTAAGTGACGATTACGACGACGGCAAAGCGAAGGATCCCGAAATGACGCCGGAGCAAGACAAGGCTGTCAAAGCTGAAATCGCGTACGCGATGGATGAATCTAAACCGGCCATGACGGATGCGCAAAAGGATTTGATGGCGAGTTACGAGTTGATGATGCGCGTCGGTAACGCCAACGCCAATTAAAATGAATCACGCGTGAGAGTTCATTTAAACATTGTTGTATATTAGGTAACTTTTTCAAAATCTAAAAAATTCTATGCACTGAAAGCACTTCTACTATACTATATGCTATTTCATCAATCGAACGCCGCGCCTTCTTTCGCTCTCTCCTCTTCCATCATCTTTTGTTTCTTTTTCTTCCTCACCTCTTCGTCTTCTTCATCGTCTTGGACGGCTAGATTTTCCTTGCTCGCTTGCTTCTTCAAAGTGGCCCCGAGCGTCTTGGCGTTCTTCTTCTGGAACGCCTTCATCGCCTGATCAGCTTTCTTAGCTTCCGCTTCCTTCGGCTCCGCGCCTCCTTCTCTGGTCATTTTTTCAATCGTATCTAAATTCCTTAACAAATCCGCTTCGTTTCGTAAACATTTTGTCACGATGTACTCCTCCAACTCTTTACACTCAACCTCCCTGGCGGCTTTCAAAAATGCCGACAATGCCAACTGCCCGGGAGGAAATAAAAACATCGCATCCGTCAACAGCTGCTTCTTCAAATCTTCCTGCGATTTGTTATAACATTCCCTGATTTTCTCTATCGCTACCTCTTTATTATTACTACTACTATCATCGCGGCTATTCACGCTGTGTATCGCATCCGCGCGAAACCCGCGCAGCGGCCGAAACGCTCCGAACGAAATCAACTGGAAATCCACCCCTTGCAAAACAGCCAGCTCCGCGTTCAGCACTTTGTTATAATCGATGTCTTTCACCACTTTACACAATTGCTCCGCGCTCACGTACGACTCTTCCACTTTACACGCCACGTACACCGAAGCCACCATGACAATTTTCAAATTCGTCATCACGATTGGATTCGATAAGCAATACCTCTTAAACAAAGCCGTCGCGGTTTGCGTCACTTTTATCGGTAAGTTGAACGCCGAACACAACGGGTCGATTTTCGCTTCCAATCGTTTCCGATATATCTCCTCTTCTTTCGCCGTGGGGAAGGAGAATTCCTTTTCCAACTTTTCAGCGTTCTTCTCATCCTCCAAAAACTCCTCCTTCGCCGCTTTATTGTTGTTAGTGTTATTGTTATTAGCATCAGTATTACTCAACAATAAAACCAATACTTTCTTCCTCTGCTCTTTTCTCCGTCTGTCGAGCTCTTCGGACGACGCGAACGTCCACGATTTTTTCTGCGTGGACGTTTGATAGTTCATTCCTACGTTCTTCTTATTATCGTGTGAAGAACAAGTTCGTCGTTGCCCCTAGACAAAGAAAAGAAAAGTATGGAAGGTTCAAAAAATTGGGACTGAAACCCTAAAGTATTAAAAAAGCGAGTGACTCATAACACTCTTTCCTTCCTGATGAGAATAAAAAACCCGACCAAACGACAAGAAGGGGGGGACGGCACATATTGAAAAAAGAAGAAGAAGAGGAAGAAAGGGAACATGAGAGAGTCCGCGAAAAGAGCGCTTCTTCGGGTCGCCGCCGCTGGGAGTTTTGGACGATGCGCGACAATAAATTATAACGGTAGTGGTATCAGCAAAGGAGGGAGAGATTTGATTTCTTTTTTTACTTCTTCTTCAACGACTTGTTCTTCTTCTTCGACGAAGACGAAGAGTAAAAATGGAATCGTTGCTATTCGGAGTTGTTTACATCACACCTCTTCTTCCGCTTCTACTTCTTCTTCTTCTTTGACTTCGAGAGCGATGAGAGGAGCAACGAGAGGTGCGAGCACTCGCGGTGGTTGTGTTGGTGGTGGTGGTGGTTTGATGCGTCATCATCCTTTGTATCGTGCTCATCAGCCGGGGCACTCTTCTCCTTCTTTTTTTGAAAGAATGAACGTGGCGAGAGCATCGTTGGCGTCGTTTTCTCCTTCGAGACCGACCGAACAAGAGAACAAACCGACGCCCATGAGAGAGCTGAAGGATGAATTTTTGAACGCGAGTTCCGTGGCGTATTTAGAAGAGATGGAGAAACGAATGAAAGAGGATGGGGACATGGGGATGGACAAGTCGTGGGCGACTTTATTGAAGAGTTTAGATAGCGGGATGACGGGGAAAGAGTTGTCGTCGATGTGGGAAGACGCTAAGAACGGGAACGCGCCAGTGGCGAGAGAGAGGAGAGCCGCGCCGAGCGGTGCGGCGATGGCTCCGTCTGAAGTCACTTCAGATTTGATTCAAGAGTCCATGCGATTGCTTTTGCTGGTGCGCGCGTACCAAACGGCTGGCCACGAGATGGCCACGCTCGATCCGCTAGGGATGGGGAAGAAGAGCGTAAACGTGTCTTTGGATCCAGAGTTGTACGGTTTCACGGAAAAAGATTTAGATCGCGAGTTTTTTCTTGGAACTTGGCGCATGAAAGGTTTCTTGGCTGAGGATCAACCGTATTGGACGTTGAGAGATATTTTGTCTCGATTAAGAGAGACGTATTGCGGAAACATCGGATACGAGTACATGCACATAATGGATCGCGAAAAGTGTAACTGGTTGCGTGAACGGATCGAGACGCCCACGCAAAAAGGTTATAAACCGGAACGTAAGAAGATTTTATTCGAGCGATTAGCGCGCGCAGAATTGTTCGAGACGTTTTTATCGAACAAGTACACCGCGGCAAAACGCTTTGGATTGGAAGGGTGCGAAACGTTGATTCCCGGATTCGAAGAAGCCGTCGATCGAGCGGCGGATTTGGGAGTGAAGAATATCAACATTGGCATGCCGCACAGAGGACGTTTGAATGTCTTAGCGAATGTTATCCGTAAGCCTTTACAAACCATCTTTAACGAGTTTAAAGGCGGACCGAAACCAACCGGCGAGTTGGGCTTGAGCGGATCGCAATACACTGGTTCGGGCGACGTAAAATATCACTTGGGTACGTCCGTAGTCACCAGAAGAGGCTTGAACCAAGATAAAAAAGTTCAGTTGTCGTTACTTGCGAATCCGTCGCACTTGGAAGCCGTGAACACGGTAGTTATCGGGAAATGCGCGGCGAGACAGTTTTATAACAAAGACTACGAGAAAGAAACGGTCATCCCGGTGCTTCTACACGGCGATGGCGCTTTTTCCGGTCAAGGTATCGTGTACGAGACGTTGGACATGTCGCAACTTCCAGAATATCACGTCGGAGGTACTTTGCACATTGTCGTGAACAATCAAGTCGCCTTCACGACCGATCCAAAACATTCGAGATCGTCTATGTATTGTACTGACGTCGCCAAGTGTATTGAGGCGCCGGTGTTCCACGTCAATGGCGACGACGTCGAAGCCGTTGCGTGGGTCATGCAACTCGCTTTGGAGTGGCGACAAAAGTTCAAAGCCGATGCGGTCGTCGATATCGTCTGTTATAGAAAGTTTGGTCACAACGAAATTGATGAGCCGATGTTCACGCAGCCTTTGATGTATAAAGTGATCAAAAAACACGTCTCGGCGCATCAACAATACGCAGAAAGGTTGATCAAGGAAGGCGTTCTCACGGCGGATGAAGTGAAAGCAAAACACGCAGAAATCTTGAAAGAATTGGATACGGAATTCGAGCTGTCCAAAAACTACGTGCCGAAGTTTCGCGATTGGGTATCATCGCACTGGCAAGGCTTTAAATCGCCGGATCAATTCGCCTCCATCCGGAATACCGGGGTCGACCCGCAAGTCTTGAAAGAAGTTGGCACGAAAATTACCGAAATTCCAGAAACGTTCACGCCGCACAAAATCGTCAAGCGCGTGTATGATGCCAGAAGAAAAATGTTCGAAACCGGAGAGAACATTGATTGGGCCACCGCAGAAATGCTTGCGTTTGGTACTCTGCTGAACGAAGGCAACCACGTGCGCTTATCCGGCCAAGACGTCGAAAGAGGTACGTTTTCGCATCGACACGCGGTTATCAAGGACCAAAACACCGGCGAAAGGTTTCTGCCATTGCGTAACTTATACCGTGACAAAATAGACGAAAAAGGCCTGAAGTATTTCACAGTTTGTAACTCGTCCTTGTCTGAATTCGGTGTCCTCGGTTTTGAGCTCGGTTATTCTTTGGACAATCCGAACTCGTTGGTCATTTGGGAAGCGCAGTTTGGTGATTTTGCCAACTCCGCGCAAGTTATTATCGATCAGTTCATCTCCTCCGGCGAAGCAAAGTGGCTGAGACAAACCGGTTTAACGTTGCTCCTCCCGCACGGCTACGACGGTCAAGGTCCCGAACACTCCTCCGCTCGATTGGAAAGGTTCTTACAAATGTCCGACGAAGATCCTCGCGTCGTTCCCGACATGTCTCAAACCAAGAGATTAGCCATTCAAGGCACAAACTGGCAAATCTGTAACGTTACCACTCCGGCTAACTACTTCCATCTCCTCCGACGACAAATCCACCGCGAATACCGCAAGCCTTTGATTGTCATGTCGCCAAAGAACTTGTTGCGTCATCCCAAATGCGTCTCACCTTTGACTGAATTTGACGACGTCGATTCTCCCACGGACGCCCAAGGCACGCGATTTAAACGTCTGATCATGGATAAAACAGCAAAAGTGCGCGGTTTAACGAACATTCCAGTCGAAGATCACGTTAAACGTCTCGTATTCTGTTCGGGTAAAGTTTACTACGAGTTGGATGCCGAGCGCGAAGCATTGAAAGCGGAAGATACCATTAAAATTTGCCGCATCGAACAGTTAGCCCCATTCCCGTGGGATTTAGTCGAACGCGAATTAAAACGCTATCCAAACGCCGAAGTAGTCTGGTGTCAAGAAGAACCGTTGAATATGGGCGCGTACACTCACGTCGACCAACGCATACGCACGCTGTTCAAGCACCTCGGCAGAGAAGGCGAGTTGAAATACGCGGGTCGAAACCAATCCGCCAGTCCGTCCACGGGCTACGGGTCCGTCCACGCCGAGGAGCAAATTAAACTCATCAAAGACGCGCTGGTTTTCTAATTGAACCAGTTTAATATATACGCTTGTAATAATATATCGATAAACAAGGTCATATATAAGGATAATCTCGCTCGTATTTATCGTCTTGTCGTCGTTGTCGATTTTTTCTTCTTGTTATTATTGTTGTGTTTGTCTCGAAACGAAGAAAAAAAAAGAAGAAAAACAGTAATCTTCTTCTGTGTCCAATCAAAAGTCGCTCTCGTCCTACGTCAGCATCCACAGCGGTCCGAATACTGACTGGGGAACAAAAAAAAAGACGCGATTTTAGGATAGACAAGCGATATATTCCCCAGACTCAATTCTTTTCCCGACGACCCAAAGCACATCAACAGCAACAACAACAAAAAACATTTTTGAAAGGCACATGAGCGCGTCGTTTACTGCTCTCGCACCGTCTCGAGCGATGAAGACGTCCACGTCTTCGTCTCGTCGCGATACCACGTCTGCTTTGAACCAGCAATCCGGAGCGAAGATGTCGTCTTCTTTGATGAGGATGACGACGATTAGGAGGAAGAAGATTTCCGTGCGCACGAACGCGGTGTTATTACCACCGGCGGTTGGCGCGGGATTCGCGACTATTGGCGCGATAGACACCGATCGCATCGCGGCGGTGTACGATTCGTCTTCGTCTTTAAATCAAACGGAGGTGCAGAGAGTGTTTGAAGTCGCCGACGCCGCATCGGCGGAGATGACGATGGAACAAGCTCCGGCGGTGGAGGCGAGCGCACAAAAGCCAGAGAAGGAGAAGAAATCCGCGTTACAAAAAGGCGGTTGGCTCGGGCCAATCACGAACGCCTTAGAGGCGACTTTAGAAGGTATCGATGCCGTTTTAGCACCCGTCGCGGGGTCGAATTCATACGGGTACTCTATTCTCGCGTTAACTCTGTTGGTGAAGGTGGTCACCTTTCCGCTTACGAAGAAACAGATTGAAGGTTCCGTGAACATGCAAGCGTTACAACCGAAAGTGAAGGAGTTACAAGCGATGTACGCGAATGATCCGGAGAGATTACAGATGGAAACGGCGAGATTGTACAAAGAGGCGAACTTCAACCCGTTGGCGGGATGTTTGCCTACCTTCGCGACGTTGCCGGTGTTCATTGGTTTGTACCGAGCGTTGTCCAACGCCTCCGTAGAAGGTTTGTTGCAAGATGGCTTTTACTGGATCCCGAGTTTAGGTGGACCAGCGACGATTGAAATGAGAAACGACGGCGCTGGGTTTTCATGGTTGTTTCCGCTTGTGGATGGCGCGCCTCCCATTGGTTGGCACGATGCGTTGTCGTACTTGGTCTTGCCGGTTTTGTTGGTCATTTCGCAATCGGTGTCGCAAAAGATCATGCAACCAGACTCGGCAAAGTCTACGGATCCGGCGCAACAACAATCGCAAGCGATTTTGAAGTTTTTGCCGTTGATGATTGGCTACTTCTCCTTGAACGTGCCGGCTGGATTGACGTTGTATTGGTTCTTTAACAACATCGTCACGACTGCGCAAACGGTGTATTTACGAAAGACGACTAAACCAATGGTCAACGTTGGTGGTGCCTCGGCGGCAGGTAATGGTGGTGCGGCGTCTTCGCAACCTGTGAGAGTGGATTACGTTCCGAAAAGAGAGCGAAGATCGGGCGCGACTATACCAAAGGCGGCGGCTCCGAAAGTTGACGTCTCGAACGCCATTTCTGCGGAGTTTACCGATTTTGACGACGGACCTGCGAAAGTGAAGAGCGCAGTTGAGAGCGAGTTTGGGGATTTTGAAGATGGACCGGCGAAAGTCCAGGAAGATGGTGGGGATAATATTAGCCGGGGCAGTCGAAGAGGCAACCGAAAAAAGAAACGCGGAGGATCCCGATAATTCAATTCTTTTTTTGTGGATGTAGCCTTCTCATCTTTAAGAAAGCATCGCGTTCGAGTTAAGAGCAAGAGCGCGTTGCAGTATCACAGCGTGTCGCGTATCTATATACCATACAAAAGTTTAATATCCTTGTAAAAACGAAAAATACAACTCATATAGAACACATGAAGAACATTTTCATGGCTTCCATTTCGCCTTGTCTTTCTTATTCCTATTCTTCTTTATCTTTTTGGTGCCCTCGTTATCGTCGCCGTCGTCGTCGTTATCATTAGTATCGTCACAAATAGCAGCTCGATGTGGGAACTTGTACGTTTCTATTTCCGTCTCGGAATAGTTGCTTTTATCAAAGTTTGTCACGGCTTTATCGCCTCGAAATTTTAAGCTCGCTAAGTCATAACCGCGCGCGGCTTCTATCTCACTATCGAACGTTCCGAGATACACGTACTTGGATCCTTTCACGCGACCAAGGCGCGATTCCCATAACTGCTTCGTATACGTTTTGCCGTGTTTGTTCGTTGCGCTCTTAACGTGTTTGGTCACGCCACGATATTTCGAAACACCTCGAGTAAATCCACTCGATTCTCGTCGCAACGCCTTGACGTAATCGGCAAAATCATAGGACTTCATCACCTCAATATCTTCCGCGTAAGTTTCACAATTGAAATTCAAATTAGCATTTGTTCCCCATAGCTTGATCGCAGCTTTGTCGTAACTTTTTGCCGCCTCGATCTCTGTTAAATACCCACCCAAATAAATCTGCCTTCCTCGCGTCCTACCGCCAGGCTTTGGCGTCGCACGCGAACTGGAAGAGTCCCATAAGTGCGCCTCGTATCTTCCTGTCAATCTGTGCTTTGTTACGCCTGTGGTTGGTTAAAAGGAAAGTTAATACGTTGTAAGTCATAAAATGGATGCACCTCTCATTTGAGAGCTCCTCGATGGATTTTGAGGTTTCGCCCTTCGGTTTGATTTTGGTACGGCACGCGACAACCGTTTTTTCTTGATCTCTTCCACGGTGACCTCAGGCGTTTTCTCTGATTGCCACGCATCTTCTCGTGATGGAAAATTTGTTTGATCCGGGATGTTTGCAGTTATTATCGCGTCGTCGCTCGAGAAGAATATACCGCTTGGAACTAAAACATCGTCGTCGTTGTCGTCATCGTCGTCTTCGAAATTGAAACTACTTTTGCGTTTTGCATTCTTCTCGCGCGCATCAGACATGCACATTCCCCACGCATCCATATCTTTATCTCTGGTCATGAACCGTAATATTCCTTCTTGTTTTTCGTCGTGCATCAACGTGGTTAGGTTTAATTGCGCCTCTTCCGAAGAGGGCAGATACTGCTCCTCCTCGTTCATGATCAACTCGAGGCACGTTTTTAAACGCTTCTTTTTTCGTTGTTTTTGCGGCTCCTCCACGCACGATGCTAAAGCGTCTCTCATTTCGCACATCGACGCGTCTTCTTCGTCCTCGTCGCTTGAACTATTTCTGAGCAACTGGTCCAGATAATGGTCTAAACTAGGAGGCAAGGAAAAAGTATCGCTCGGAGCGTTTTTCTTCAAAGCATCGATTGTAGTATTTTTATTTCGCCGGTCGGCATCGAGAGTGAGCGTTTCAACGAACGAACGGAGCGCGTCCTCGTTTTCATCGTCGTCGTCGTCGTCGAGCGCGAGATTGGTGTTCATATAATCGTGCGTTGCATTCATGTTTAAACATTCGTCGTCTGATGATGATGATGATGGTGGTGGTGGTCTCGCGCGCGCAAAGAAGAGAGGAGGAGGAGGAAGAGGAAAAGAGAGAAAACTAAAGTTTTCTCTCGCATATTTTTAAGATTTTTTTTGCAAAGAAAGGGGGGCGTTTTTAAAAGTAAAATAAAATTACATATGCGCGTCTATCACTCAACTCACGGGATGCTCTCTCCAATCTCTCCTCTGCCGTTCATGTCCGCAGAAACGCGCTCGCTAGAGAAAATCGGAAGTCTATTTTGCATGTGGACTCTATCGATTGCCCACAAGACGCCATCGTCTAATCTAGGAACGCTCGCGTCGAAATATTTTACGGTTTCTTTTAGTTGGTTCATGGACGTGTGACCTACGAGAGAGGTTGTGTTGGCGCGGTTGTCTTTGGCCCATCGCAAGCTCAACTCGGTGAGCGACATGCCGGATTGTTTCGCTATTTCGTTGTACATATCGACGGCTCTTAAAGCTGGCGCGGATCTGTATCTGTATAAAGTCGATCCCCAGCTGTAATCGTCCATTCGACCGCGTGGGTTTTTCAGTTGCGCTACCATGGCTTTTTCAGAACTTAAATCCGGCGCGGCTAACTTTTCCAAATACTTCCCGGTCAAAACGCCCCCCGCTAACACGTTGTACGCCATCCACCCGCAATTTTCGTGCACCGGAGAGCTGGCTTCAGAGACGCCGTTTTCTAACATTCTCCTATTGATCAAGGAAAAATCTCCTTGTAAGCAGCACGGTTCCGGCGCATTGACGCTTCGAGCCGCGTAACACATCGCCGTGAGGCCGTAGGCGTTGTCGTTGCACGATCCCCATCCTCTGAGTTTTCCTTCTCTGATTAAATCGCCCATGGCCTCAGCGATTTCTTCAAACGAAGCCGCGTTTCGGTAATACGGCGCCGCTTCATTTTCTACGTTGTATTGCAAAGACTGCCCCCAATTGCTCTGAGGGGTGTATCTCGCGGGCCAGTGCATCGTATAGACGTCGACGTAATCCGTTTGCAAACGGCGTAAACTTCCTTCTAAATCTTTCTTAATGTTCTTCTTCGTGACGTTTGCTCCGCCGGTTATTTTCGTCGCGATGACAACCTTCTCTCTTCTCGACTTGTCCTTTTTCATCCAGTTCCCGATAATCTCTTCCGAGTACCCTTCCGGATGCGTTCGATCCGACGGTATCGGATATTGCTCCGCGGTATCAATCAGAGTGATGCCAGACTCTAACACGCCATAGTCTAAAAACTGGTGGCACAACTCCTCATCTGGAGCGTTGAAATCCGCGCTTCCCCATCGCTGAGTGCCTAACGCGATTTCTGAAACTAAAATATCCGTGTTTCCTAATCGTTTTTGCCGTATGCCGTTGATGATTTGGACGGTTTCGTTCGTGATGCCTCCTCGTTTTGGATTCGTCGACGCGTTCGCCTTGCCATCGAACGGATTTTTAAAGGAAGGGAAGGAACCCAAGGCGACAAAACCTTGCATCACTCGTCTTCGAGAAGAAGAAGAAGAAGAGGACGAGGAAGAAGACGAGGAGGAAGAGGATGGTTTTGATGGTTTCCTCCTTCGCGCCGCGGGATCCGAGTAGGAGAGGAAGGAGGCGGATAGAGTAAACATAAAAAAGAAGTGCGCGTCGACGTAAAAAAATGAAGAAAAAGCTGCTCTTTCTTTCTTTCTTTTGTTACAAATATGCGCGCGCGCTATTGCTAAATTGGTTGTTAGTTTTTTTTCGAGCGAATGCCAACCTTTGCGGCGGCCGCGGCTCTCTTTCTCGCGGCGGCGATGGTTCTACTCTCGCCAACTTTCGTCGTCGACTTGGAATTCCTGGACGAGGAGGTGGCGCTTGCTTTGGCGACGGGTGGTTTTTTCTTCGTCGTTTTCGCGCGAGACGCGTCGGCGTGGGACTGCATCCAGGTTGCCACCGGACACGGATTCTTTTTGCTATTCTTCTCCCGACACTTCGATTGACCGTAATACCAACCTTTGCCGTCGATGGAAGCAAACGGAGGGATCCTTTGCAACCGAGCGCTCATGATTTCATACGCGAGTCGTCCCAGGTTGGATGTAAACGTGCCGACAAAAGCATGGCCGCTCGCGAGGAGCTCTACGTCGACTGCGGTTTCCGTACCTACTCTGTCTGGATCACCATCTCCGGCTCGGAGCCTTCTCTCGATGAACCCGATTTTGAAATGTTCCGATTCGCGGCGTCTCTTGTTCATGCCTTTAGAATACTTCGCTCTGTTTTTTTCCCACGTTTTTGGAGAGTACCAAGTACGATCTACAGGGGCAACCATCAGTCGATATCCGTTTTTTTTCGCATCCGCGCGCGCTTCTTTTACCGTATTGTCGTCGTCGGTAGCCAAGAAGACGAGATTGAAAATGTCTTTCCCGTATGCGTTTCGTATGCGTTGAATCTCTTTCGCGTATCGTCCAAAATTTCCACATTTGCCGTGCTTCTGTACTCGAGCTTCTGAGACGCACGCATCTCCTTTACGAACGTGCACAGATATAATTTTATTCGCATAATCTTCCGTATCACCTATCGCTTTCGCCGATACAGGCCAACCCATCTTTATCTTCAAATCCCGTACTTTCTTTGCAAAATCAGCATTCGGCCGCCAAACTCTCGAAGCAGCCGCCGCGTGGTAATGGAAGAACGACGGCGACGCCGCAACTGGCATCAAAATAGCCCGTTCTTCGGCTTTTTGAAACTCTTTCTGATTCGCATCGATCGTGGATCTCTCGCACTTCGAAAGTGGTTGTAAATAGCACGCCAAACTCTGGTCTCCGCACGTCTTCCCGCTGAAACCGGGCAACGAATGCGACGCAAAATCAAACTGTTGATTCCCACTCTTCACGGCTTGCGCGTACTCGTAAATCGCGTAGTTTACGATCGCACCGAACCCAGTCTCTGGCATGCGGTGCGCCAACACTTTACCGCACCCTTTTGCCCTATGCGCGTCAAAGAAATCTGTTAAATCTGGGAAGATTTTCACGTTCAAGCGTTCCAGGGGAGGCGTATACACTGGAACGCCGCTCATGGACACGCACTTCTTCGATGGAGACATTAACTTTCCGGCTGGACACAAAAATTCCCCCAAAGTAGTATCGCCGCTTACATTATCTTCTTCTTCCATCTGAAGGGCTGCATTGAAACTTTCAAAATCAGTCGACATATCCGCACCGATGGTAGTCGAAGCACCGCGAGCATCGTCATCGTCCGCGTCCGCGTCCGCGTCTTCGTCACCGTCCACTTGTGATCCAGTGAACGTGTTTCCATCGTCACCACTCGTTGTTGTTGTTGATGATGATGATGATGATGTTATTGTTGTGCCTAAAGAAGATGATATCTTGTTGCCGTCAAAGTCATCGAAGTCGTCGAGATACAACGCCGCATTGTTTTTCGACTGACGATGCGCTAAAAAGAGCACCCACAGAGCGAGAAAGACGGATAAAAACGGGTACGCGACGTTTCTCATCCCCTCTCTCTTTTCTCTTCGCCTCCTGGCGAAAAGAGAAGAGAAGAGAGGAGGCTAGACTCGCGTCTCCCGGGGGGGAGAATGCGGAAAAGTACGGGACAAAAAACTGTCGAAAAGTGTCGAAAAGAAGATTTGAAAAAAAAATGGAAAACTTTCCGGCGAGAACGACCGACGACGACGAGGTATTCATTCTCTCATCATTTATTTTGCAGGCTAATAAAAAGCTATTTCTCTCTCTCTCTCTCTCTCTCTCTCTCTCTCTCTCTCTCTCTCTCTCTCTCTTTGTGAGCATCAACATCACAACCCTTCGAAGAACTTGGCGGCTTTCTTCTTCGCCGCGTTTGTGTGCATATCGCTGCCGCGTCCAGGTAACCGCCGGTTCTTGCCTTTGCCCTTTTTCTTCTTTTGTTTCTTCTTCTTCCTCTCGTCTTCGCTATCGCTATCGTCCATATCGCTATCGTCGTCGTCGTCTTTGTTTTCTGTGTCCATGGCGTCTCCTTCTCCTCCTCCGGCGTCTTCTTCGTGTAAGAAGGAGACGTCCCAAATTTTCACCGTGTGGTCGTGACTGGCGCTCGCTAAGGTGTTCAAATCCGCGGTCAATCGCATGCGTTCGATCGGATACTCTCCGTGCTCACCAACTAATCCTAACATTTGGTTTGGAAACACCGTAATCACGCGAATTAACCCGTCTGAACTGCCAGTTAAAACGATATCTTCGCTCACTTTTACCATCGCGTCTACGCTGGACGGGTGACCGGGAAACCTATCGTTCGATTCGATCCAATCGCCGTAATTCCAAATGTTCAAGTTTCCACCTTGCGAACCAGCGACAACTTTTGACCCGTTCTTCACCACGCAACACGACAACAACTCATCTTCCATGTTATCGCTCTGTCCGAGTACTTTCATCGCGGTTAAATCGAGACACGCCAACGTCCCGTCCCCGGACGTCGCCACCAACGCGTTTCGTTCGCTCGTCGTCTCGTGGTACATCTCCGAAACAAAATCTACGAATATCTCGTCTTTCTTAAACGAATGCGCGCACCGTTCCTCTCGAACGTCCCATATCTTTATCACGCCTTCGTCGCACCCGGTTGCAATCACGCCGTTCGCGTCGTCCAAAACCGTCAGTCTCGTTATCGCCTCCTCGTGCGCTTCAGCTATTCTCCCCACCGCTTGCTCCGTGTTCGCATCAATCAGCATCACCGAACGATCCCCAGACCCGGTGGCTAAAACCTCCCCTCCTTTCATGTACGACAGCGCTCGAACGGATTCCGAGTGCGCTTGAATCGCGCTCGTTTTCTTCACCTTCTTTTTATCGTTTGTTGTCGTTGTTCGCCGCCACATCTCGACGCCGCCGGTGATTAAACCAATCGCAAACGCCGTCCCGGATGGATCTCGGAAAGAAACGTCCATCGGGTTCTCTTCCGTCGTGATGGTTATCGATTCTCCGTCCTCATCTTCGTCGTTCATCTTTGTTTTTCTCCCAGTTTGTTGTAAAGCAGTGATAATAATAACAGTACGCGTATACGAGATGTATCAAAAGTGAGTGTTTTGTTAAAATTCGTAATGCGTTCGTTACTTTTTGACGAATTTGACGCCACTCGAAGTTGGAAAAAATGCATCAAATCGTTAGTAGTATTTATTCACAGCATCACGCACAGATCACATCACATCGCACGATAGCGATATAGACGAGAAAGAGAGAGAGAGAGTGAGATATAATAATAATAATGGGCACAGTCGCCGAGCTGGATCTCTCTCGAGAAGAGCGAGGAGGAGGAGAGGAGGACATCGACGATGACAAAAATAAGCCGAGCACGAGTTTTAATAATAGCGCTAGTAAATATCCAACCTCCATCGTGTGGTGCGCGATACCAATACTCACGGACGTTTTCCCTCTCGTCGGTCACGTCGGCGTGACCAACTCGGAGGGATGGATCTACGATTTTATCGGCGATGGCACCGTGCACCAATCCGCGAGCAATAACTTGTCGTTTAACAGAGTCATGCGAGTGATTCCGTTGCACGAGAACAAGTGCAAACAGCCGCTGAATGAAAGTTTGTCTCGGGTGATGACGCACTACACGAGGAGGAACGAAAAGTATAACTTGTTTGGACAGAACTGTCACGATTTCGTGGGGGTTGTTTTGAATCTCTCGGAGTACGACGGGAAAGACGATTGGAATTTAATAGATGTGGCTTTGTTCGTCTGGGGGTTACGCGGGAACGGCGGGAGTTTCGTAGACGCGAACGCGGCGTATCGAACGTTCGGGCCGGTGTGCGCGGCGTTCGTGGCGGCGTTTGCGTTTGGCGTCGGGGGAGCTTTCGTGCGCGCAGTGTTAGGTTTATACGGAGCTATAGCTGGATATTTCGCGTTGTACGTGTTCGTGTTGAGCAGAAGACGAAGTTGTTCCATACGAGCCGGGTCTATTCCTTTTCTACGGAATAGCAACAACAAAAACAAAAACGACGACGACGACATTTAAAACTTGAAAGAAGGAAATAGAGCCGCGAGGTGCGTATTTTGTATTTCATTTTTTACGATTGCAAAACTACGACGACAACGAAGAGCAAAAAGAGTCGATGAAGATTATAATCACCAGCTACTAGAACCGATCGATGTCCTTCTTCCGGGAGGACATTTTGAGGATAACCGTGTTCATTTCTGAGACTCTCTTTTCTCTCTTTCTCTTTCTTTCGTCGCAAGCGGTGTTATTTCTTTCATTTTAACAAACTTACCCTCCAACCTTTCTTCTTTTCAGAGAAACGGACCAATAATATAAGAATGGCGGCTAAATCGAACGACCCGTGTCAAATATGCGATTGCACGTTCACGTTTGTGTTTACATCGATCCTGGCGTTCATCAAGTGGTTCTTCAAGGACACCTTAAACGGAAATTCCTCGTTTAGTCTAATCGCTTTTCCATTCGTTTTGCTGTATCACTCGGTGATGATATACGTGCTGCCAACGGTTGGGATATATTTAATTTGAGATGGGTGCGTAAAAAATGTAATGCTATTATTTAATTCTACGTATAAAAAAAAGCGCGTTAGAAAAAAGCACGGAAAACATAGCTATATTGTATATATTGTAATCATGAACGGTAACGTCGCATCGACATCGTTGTCGCGTTGTTGTCAGTCTTCCGTGAGGTCAGAAAACCGTCGTCGCTGTTTTCGACGCGGAGCGTCGCGTTCATGTTTTCGACAAAATCATCCTCATCATCCTCGGCGTATCTTTGTGTGCGCTTCCAAAGGCGAAGACGAGGACGAGAAGAACAACAACAACAAAGTAGAAGCGAAAGACGTGCTCTCTTTCTTGTGCCCGCTGTTAAAACTCATCGGTGGTGGCGACGCCGCTAAACCGAGGAACAGAACGTTGGAAGTCGCCACCTCTGGCTTCGCTTCCATAGCGCGGATTCAATACGGGAAGACGGTGTTGGAGGAAGTTAAAAAAAACAGACAACGAGAACCAACGAAGTTGATTTTATATGAGTTCGAAGCGTGTCCTTTTTGCAGAAGGGTACGAGAAACACTCTCGATGTTAGATTTAGATTGCGAGATTCGACCTTGTCCGAAAGATGGTCGATTTAGAAAAGAAGTGTTGGAGAGAGGCGGGAAAGAAACCTTTCCGTATTTCGTGGACGAAACAACCGGGAAGGAGATGTACGAAAGCGCGGATATCGTGAACTATTTGTACGAAACGTACGGAAACGGAGCGACAGTGCCTGAGAACTATTTTGCGAGTACGCTCGTTACGGGATGGATGCCGACACTTTTTCGAGCCGGGAGAGGAATGACGAAATACGAGCCGAGAAAGGAAGGCTTCGTGAAGCCGCAGCCCAGGAATATCGAGCTTTTTAACTACGAGAACAATCAGTTTGCGAGATTGTGCAGAGAAGCGCTGTGTGAATTAGAGTTGCCTTACACGTTGCGCAATGTTGGCGCCGGGTCGCCAAAGAGAGAAACGTTGACCGAAGCAGGTGGAAAATCCGTACCGTTCCTCATCGATGGAGACGTGAAGATTGGAGAGAGCGAGGAGATTGTCGCGTATTTGTTTGAGAAGTATGGCGGTGGATACGTTCCAGAAATTGAGGGAGCATAACACCTTACTCTTCCTTCCCACCGCTAATATCTACTTTATCTAGTTTTTTTTGTAATGCTGCAGCAACTTTAGCCTTCCATTCCGCGCTTTCGTAATATCCATCGTCGTCCTCGTCCTCGTCCTCGTCCTCGTCGTCATCTGACTTGTTCTGATTCGCTTCCTCTTCCTTTGCTAAAGGTATGAACTCAGGCGCGTCTGCCCTCCAAAGCGCTTCGCCATCTGGTAACCCTTTGAACAAAGCGCACTCGTTCAACAATTTTTCGCACGTCGGCCGTTCGTTCCAATCGTACGCGATGCACTGTCTACAAAAATCTTCGATTTTTATGTCGAACCTTTTTCCATTCCCTTTTTTTCCGGCATCGTCGTCGTCCACGTCGTCGACAATCTCGTACGTCAACACCTCCGGTTCTTTCTCAATCGCTTGCATGGTCAGATACTCCGTCTCTCTCCGAAATGGATTCTTCCCGCTGATTAACTTATAAGCGGTCAATCCTAACGACCACACGTCGCACGCGTACGTCGCTTTCGCTTTCGCCTGCAAAATCTCCGGCGCGCAATATTCTGCCGATCCGACAAACGAATACCCTCTCTCCTTCTTCTTCACCATTTTCTCTTCTATCTCACCCGTTTCTTCGTTCATAACCCTTCTTTTGATGAATTCTTCTTTATGTTCCGCGCCTAAATCTATGCACGAGCCGAAATCGCACAATTTCACGTGTCCATCCGACCCTAATAGTATATTTTCTGGTTTTACGTCCCGGTGCGCCACGCGCAACGTCTCGTGACAATACCGGAGCGCCTCTGTCACTTCCTTGACGTAAAATGTCACCTGCTCTGCACTCAACCGACCATTTTTTCTCTTCTTTTTCCCACCGTTGTCGTCGTCGCCGTCGTCGCTAAAATCTCTCGTTCGTTTCATCAGCATCGCTAAATCGCCTTCCGGTAAACACTCCATGGCTAAATACAGCGAGTAATAATCCTGAAACGTAAAAAACAGCTTACAAATACCGGTAAACTCCGCCGCGTTCAACACGTCTCTCTCTTTCGTCACGTAAGACATCTTATTCTCTCTCTGTATAAACTTTTTATCCATCACTTTCAGCGCAATCGGTCGTTCCAGAAACTCTTGCCGTATTCTCGACGATTTCTCCGTCCCTTCGAGACGAAGCGCGTCAAAATTGACCATCCTGACTTCGCTGTAACTCCCATCCCCTAAGTGTTTCACGGTGACGAAATCGGAGATGGAAAAGTTCAACTGTTCGTGCAACGGCTTCGGTGGGGTGTATTTTTTGTATTCCCCATCGATTGGTCTCACTTCTTCTTCTTCTTCTTCTTTGTTGTTGTTGTTGTTGTTGTTACTTCTGAGCATGCTGTTCTCGGCTCTGACTGTCGACGCGCGCGACGGGGAGCGTGCGTTTGAGAGAGAAAGAGTTGTGGCGTCTCTTCGTGTTCTTCTTTTTTCTCCAAAAAGTCAACAAAAAAAGTTCCTCTCACCCACGCAGCACAGATATTTTATATAATAAACAAACAATAAAAATGACGACGACGACAACTAAAAGGACGTACTCGAATCCTTTGGTTCGCATAGGAAACTGGAGAGAAGACGAGGCTTTAGAGCTGGTGGGTGGTGTTTTTTATCTCGTTTCTTCGCGGCATCGCGCTCTTGTTTTTATTGGTAGTGCTAGGGGAATTCCCTTCTCTCATTTTTTCAAAAATCCCTCTCTCTCTCTCTCTCTCTCTGCAACCGCTTCTTCTTCTTCTTCTCGCGACGACTCACACGATCCCCGTTCTCTCTATCTATCTCTTTATCTGTGTCTTTCTCTCTCAGGCGAAACTGGAGGCGTACGTCGAGGCGAAGAAAAATGGCACTCGACACGTGGACGTTCTGCTCAAAAGACGAGAGAGATGTTTGCGAGAGATTTTGTCCTTGTCCTCCAAAAGCACAACACCCTCGTTTTCAAAAAGGGGTGATTGCGTTTCTTCTTCCGAGGAGGAAGAGAATGGTATTGAATTCGGGTCGATGATTCAACTCTTAAACGGAGCTTCGAATTTTAAAGACGCGATGGAATTGTACCCAGCCGATTGCGATTTTGCGAAGAAGAAGACGGGATTGGAGAAGATGGAACACGAGTGCACGGTGGCGCCTTCGCCGAGCGAGGAAGGAGCCAACGCGACACCGAACGCGAAGAATACGTTTTTTGTGAGGAGAGGAAGTCGACGCAGAAACGATAGCAATGGTGGTAGTAGTAGTAGCAATAATAGTAATAGAAATGATATTCGCAACGACGAAGAGGTGGTGAGATTCGGAGACCGCATCATATTGAGTGCGAACCCGTTGCTCTTCGATGAAGAAGAAGATGAAGAGGCACCAGAGCTGGAGAATTATTCGATTAAAGATTTAGTCTGTTCGACGGTTTCGAAGGAATACAACGACTATCTCTACGGCAGCAGAAAGAATGCGGTGGCGAGAAAAACGTTCACAGTTTTCCGCGAATCAAATTTAGCGAGGGAAAATGAGTTTGAAATCGTTCCTTCCTTGCGAAGCGTCGGCAACAACAAAAATGCGAGCAGCGCTTCCGTCGTAGGTGAAGAGCGGCAGCCACCAGTGAAGACTAACGATGCCTTTATGCTCAAACATTGCGGACGCGGCGGCTATTTGAGGTGTCTCGATCACGAAAACTGGCCAACTCCGGATTTTGGAGTCGTAAAACCAGTCGTCAGCGATGAAAATGACGCGTTGCTGAGTAAGCGACGCTTTGACGCTTCGTATTTATGGCGATTCAGGGCGTTCTAGAAAAATGCCCGTAGCAGCTTTTAGAATTATTTTGTATAGATATTTGCGCGCTTTAGTATAGAATTGCGTTTACATTATGCTACAACAAGAAGGATTACGGTCTGCATCCCGTGCGGCTTTTGCCGCGGCGATGGACCGCGTTCGACCGGTGAAATAATCGTCTCGCATGGGTAAAGATGTTCGCTCGCCGTCCTCGCTCACGAACATCATATCGCCAGTCTGTCTGTCGTACAGACAATAGGTTTCTAAAGTATCCGTATCGCCCCATGTTATCGATTTTTTCACAGTAACATCCCCTTTTCTCACGGAAATATCTCGATCCTTTCGAGAACTTGGAAAGTTCTTCAGGACCCCAAAGGATGGTACTCGTAGCATTTCTCGTTTCGCCGCCAAAACTGAGCCGTGTCGTTCTACTTTATACTCTTCAATGCTCAATTCATACGCCTCTTCAGCTGGCGCGTCTGTTACCGCGTCTGGTTGGTCTTTGCTATCCTTATCATTTTTACCGCTTCCTTTTTTCCCTCGCTGCATGAGCTTTTCCTGCGCATCTTTCTGCATTTTTAAAGCGCTCTTCAACAACACTTTCTCGGCGAGTTCAATAGTATCCGAGGACGACAAGTTTGAATGCACCGATCCGTCTTCGAAGTCATCCATCTCACCAGCAACGCCGCCTGAACCTAACGCAATGCTGGACATTTCTTTAGTTTGCTGCTCCCGCAACACTTTCAACTCGGTCGCTAATAATCTAGTAAACTCTTTCGTCTTGACTTGCCCGTTGCCGCTGGTATCGGCTTGCGCCATCATTGCAACGATGTCCGCCTCTGAACTCTTCACGCCCAACCGTTTCATCACCGTCTTCACGCTATCTACGGTGACGAAACCGGTATCCATCTCGTCTAAAATATGCGTTGCGTGTAGCACCGCGTGTTGATCAAAGTGTGCGAACACTGTCATTGCTTGCGCCACGTTCGCGTGCGCGTTGTGCAACACTTTCGAGAGCGTCCCGACAGACAGGTCTGCATTTTCTTGCCTCGCCTTATCGAGCAAGGCTTCAATAGCCGTCGTATCCACGCCAACCGACCGTAATCTACCCACATTAAACCTCACCTCTCTCTCGTTAATCCTCCCATCAGCATTTTCATCCCAAAACGCCACGTTAAGCAACACTGCGAATTCCGACAACGAACACGTCTCCTCCGCTCGGTCGTCCACGCTCGACTCGTCGTCCGACGGAACGCGATAACTGAAATTCGCCACCGAATCGTGCCTTTGCAGCGTCGATTTCATTTGCGGCGGCTGCGCAGCCGTCGGAGAATCCACGAATAACGATGCCACCGCAGCTGCGGACGAAGAAGACGCGGTGAGAGACGGAGACGACGGTTGTTGTTGTTGCTCGCCGCCTTCTCGTTGCTTCGCCCTTCGCAGTTGCAAAGGAGACACCGCGTTTTCCGGCGGCGTTCCAACTAAAGGCCTATCGATTTTCGGCGCATCTTCGTCCGTCCTCTCTCCGTCGTCCGAGTGGTCGTTCTTTCCTTCTTCTTTTCCTTTATCTGCTTTATCTTCTTTGTCGTCTTCGTCTTTATCTTCGTCGTCTTTATCTTCCGGCTCTTCTTTCCTCGACCCTTTCTTCCTTTTCTTTTTTTTGGAGTCTCTCGTGCGAGCGACTAAATACCCGCCCGCGATTTCCCCGTTTTCGTGCTCCTCGTCCGAGTCTGGGAAATAGTTCATCTGCGTGAGCAACTGCATCGCCCGCGCCATCTTCTTTCTCAACTGTAGCGATTAACGACAGTTTATGTATATCTTCCCTGCGCACGGAAACAACGACACCGACAAAAACAGGCGCGTTTACCCTCGCGCGTGTTATCTCGCGCGCAAAGAGAGGTTGTGCTTTGAATGATAGAAAAATGTGACTAGATAGATTTCCACTCCCGAAAAACCTGGCCGTGAAGAAATAAATCCTCTCTCTCTCTCTCTCTCTTCGTTCGCGGGTGGTGTATTCTTTTCTTTCGAGCTTTTAAAAATTCTCCCTCCGTGTCTCTGTCTCTATCTCTCTCGTGCGTGCGTGCGTGCGTGTTTTTGTATGCTAAATCACGGAAGAACGTCTTCTCTCTCTCTCTCGTGTAAGTGTGCTCGCGGAGTGATGATGATAAAAGTGCCCCTTGGTATATGTTTTTCTTTTTCAGGCTTGTCTTGCTTTTTTCGCCTTTTTCTAATTTTTGCTCTCGTCTCTCTCTTCTTCTCTCTCGTCTGTCTCTCTTCAGAAATTTTCTGGCTCCATCCTTCTCACGCACACGCCCAACTCATTTTTATTTAAAGGGAGTTTGTTGTGCGGACGAGAGAGAGAGAGAGAGAACCTTGTTCTTCTTCTTCTTCTTCTTCTTCTTCTATTTCTTCTTCTTCCTCGCGTCGTCGTCGTTTCGGTTACCGGGATAAAAGCAACGACACAGAACGAGAGAGAGAGAGAGAATTAAAAAATGATCGAAGAAGCGCAAAGAGAGGAGGAGGAGAAGAAGAAAACAGTTCCTTCTGCTTCTCCTTTCGATGGTAACGCTACCGCGATAGAGACAGAAGAAAAAGAAAAGAACGAAGAAGAAGAAGAAGAAGAAGACTACTCGACGTTGGAGGAAGTTACGAAAGAACTCTCGTTGAACCAACGACCGGCGTGGTTCGACCCGCAAGTGTTTGAGAAGGATGATTTTAATCCAGACGTTTACATCGACGAGATGTCTCCGTTCGTCGCGCCGGAAGATTTAGCCGTGGAGGTGGAAAAGTACGCGGACGAGTTGCAGAACAAGTTGGTGGAAATGGTCAATCGAGATTATAAGGATTTTGTGGCCCTCACGACGGATTTAGTGGACGTGGATGCGTACGTGAAGGAAATAAAAGAACCTTTGGAAGTTTTAAAAGGTCAAGTGGAAGACGCGCGGGAAGTCGTGAAGCAAGAGTTGGAGAAGTTGCAAAACGCGTTGGATAGGAGAGACGAGTTGGCGAGGGAGAGAGAATCGCTCGAGTTGATCATGGAAGCGACGACGGTGTGCAGTAAAGTGGAACGGTTGTTGGAGGAGTTCAGAACGTCTGGGGACGGAGACGAAAACGGCAAGAAGAAGAGTAGTAAGTTAACTAGTACTAAAGCGGAATTTGTAGCAGGAGATGGATCGGAAGAGCAAGAAGGAATCGAGGATGATGGGGACGAAAGTAGCGTTCTGGTGTCAACCAACGTGGACATCGATATGGACTTGGATGGGGAAGGATTAGAATTCTTGCGCCCATCAAAGACGTTTTTAGCCTCGGCGGAGAGAGCGGAAAGAAACGCGTCGTCCTCGGACAATAATGCTTCGGCGGACGAAAATAGCGCGTTATCGCCTAGAAAAGGAGATGCCTCTTCGGATGCGACGACGAGTAGTAGTAATAATGATAGAAGTGACGGACATAATTCTGCGGAAGAGAGAGCGCGGATTTTGTCCCGCGTCGCCGGCGAGGTGAACAGATTAAAGTTCTTCCTCTCTCAAGGTAAAGATTCCCAACAAGTCAAGGCACTCGGCGACAGAGTAAAGAGCTGCGACGAGACATTATTGAAAGAACTCAACGGTGCATTCGCGGCTGCATTGTTAGACGCGAGCGAAGAGAGCAAAAAAGCTGGCATCTCTGCGACAAAATTGAAGTCGGCTGCGTCTGTAAAGTTTCTTTTGGAAGCGTACCAATCCGTTGGACGCGCTAGCGATGCTGAGAAAACAGTCAAGAATACTTTGGTGAAACCAGTCGTGTCTGCTGTTACCGATAGCGCTCCAGCACCGGCTGGCATCGGTGCTCGCGAGGACGTTTCGGGAATCTTGAAGAATTGTTCAGAAAAAGCCATCGAGGCGGTGTCTTTTCTTCTGGATATCGCAAAGGATCTTTCATCGTCGGAATCGTCGTGTGATTTCTTAGGCGGCTCTGTTTTAGCTGAAATTGACTCGCAATTGCACGAAAAGCGACCGAGTTCTTTCTCCCCGGGCGTACCCGAGGCATTCATCTCGAACTACGCTGCTTCGATGGCGTTCATCGACGACTTGCAAGCGAAAGCAGAGACGATATCGCAGATCGCCGCAGAGAAGTTCTTCGATTCAGACGCTTTACGTACGTTTCATAAACGATGGAATTTGAGCGTATACTTTACGCTTCGCTTCCAAGAGATTGCCGGTGACGTAGACGCGACGCTCACGAGACCAGGACTGGAAAGAGTACAAAAAGGAGACGCAACAACGCCAACGGCGAAGTCACCAAAGAAAGACGGGACCCCAAAGTCTCCGAAATCTCCCAAAAAGCAACAAGAAAAACAAGAAATTAACGACGTTCCTGGAGTATTTTCTCTTACTGCTTCCGACGCTGCGTTCCGAAGCGCCCTGCGATGTTTTGACGACGACGTATACGTACCTGCTCAAGCGGACAAGTTTGTTCGTCTGGCGGCGCAAATCGTGTCCCGATATCGCGCTTGGGTTTCAGCTGGAACTGAATACTTGGAAGAAACTGCGCTAATTAATGCTGCCGCGGAGAAGAGTGAAAATACTTCGGATGATGCGGGTGGTTCCTCTTCGGTGGCTACAGCAGCGAGACGAACGACGAGTTCGAACACGTGGGGTGCCACAGCTGGTTGCGAAGAACTCGCCACGGTTCGTTCCGAGGTAGAATTATTCTCTAAAAAAGTAAAGGAAGAGCTTGTTAAAGTTGCGGCAAAGAAAGTTGGTAGTGCCATTAAGGTCCCCGAAGATCGCGAAGCCGCTACAAATGCAACGAGTCAGTGTCTAGAACTTGGCGCGGTTACCCTTGATGAATTCCTGCCGAAAATTACATCCGCCATTGCACTCGTAGTGACCGAACGATGCACCGAGGCGTTGAAGCAACTAAAAGGCATCACAGCAACGTTTCGAATGACAAACAAACCAACTCCGACCAAGCACTCGCACTTTGTGCCGATGTTACTTCAACCACTTTCGAAATTCTGTGAAGAGTCGCAAAGAACGAGACGTCTGTCACCCATAGCCGCGAAAGATTTGACAAGAGAAGTCTGCGAAGGCGTGACGAAGAAATATGCCGAAATGGCGAGCGATTTAGTCGCTACTGTCCTCAAAACTGAAGCGAGTTTGAACCGCTTAAAAGATAGGCAAGGCAAAGGTACCACAGCTGCATCTGATGCAACGAAGGCGGGCGGCAAATTGAGCGACACGGATAAAATCTTCAAGCAGTTGCATCTCGATGTCGCTGAGTACGCGTCGCGATTAATTTCCGTAAACGTGCAACCGAGCTCACTCGAAGCGTTTCCCGCGCTTTGGAAAGCGTTAGCTCCCGAGGGTGAACCGATACCGGCATGATGCAACAAAACAACTATGTAAGTTTATTAGAATTAATATTGCAATCTATAAATTATATCTTTACAATCTATTGTTCATATCGCTCTGCTTTTTTTCGCATACGTTCGACTCATCACTTCAATTGGGTACCTCCACTCGACTTTATCGCTACCGACGTTGAATTCAAATCGAAGCACCCAGGCCAGCTCTATTTTTGTGGTTCGAAACGATCCTGGAGCTTCTAACGGAACCGACGCGGAGAAGAACGTTCGACGAATGTGCTCTACGCACCTTTCAGAGCCTTCCGCCCATATCTTCCGCAGGACTGGCAACTTTGAAGAATCAGCAGCTCCACTACTATTGCTATTGCTATTACCGCTACCACCACCTTCAATACTACTCAACGCAATCTCCTCCGTTTCCAAAGTCCACGAATATGATTGCACAGGCATAGTCTCCATACTTTCTGGCTTTGTGTTTTCAAAATCAAACACGCCGGAGACCAACTCCCCGCACGCAACAACCGGTAATGGGTTCGCCGGCGTTATCTTACACACAAACTTATTCCCTGTCGTAATTGCGTACGTTCTCTGTTGCGAACTTTGCATTCTCGACATCTCGAGGAACTCTCTCAAGTTTTCGTCCGCGTCGCCGCCTTGCAACGTTGCCTGACGCAATTCTAAATCCAAAAAATCTTCTCCCCAGGTATCTCTGTCCGACCAAGACGGTAAAATACCTCTTGGGGTAACCGGCCCACTTGCGGCAGCTAGATTACTATTGCTATTATTATTACTACTACTGGATCCACCACCACCACCACCACCACCACCATTACGACTGCCGCTGCTATTAAAACTCTCGCTTATTCTCAAATCCTCGAATCGAGGCGTCCCGCTCAAGCTTTTCGGTGGCTTCGGTCCCGCGTGCACTTTCAAAGGCATTTCAATCACGACCGGTTCTGCCTCTCCTCTCAATTTGCACGAAAAGATCACGGAATAATAATATCGGCAAATCTGACCTCTGTACGTCGGCGGTAAGCCGGGCGGTATTTGAATCGTAAACTTCAAAACGTGTCGTTCGTTCGGTTGTAAGAGGACGTTTTCCAGCACGCTCCCAGGTGGTGAACGCGCGATGAATCGTTCGCCAGTTTTCAACGAGTTTTGCATCCTCATCGCGTTACCACCGCTCCCGTTACTCGTCGGTTGCACCCAAACCGGGTCTAAGCGTTCAATCCCGCGCCATTCGACTTCGACGGTTTCCACGAACGGGTACGCGTCGTTCCCAAAGTCGTTGTTGTTAACGTTGTTGTTGCTGTTAGGTGATTGGTGATTGCGAGTGGCACGCGCGGCGAAGCGAGAATACTCACGATCGTACGCGTCGCCGAGAGAGACGACTAATTTTACGACGGACTCTTTTCCCGGAGTCACTCGCGCGCGATCGCCAAGGTCCGCGTATAGCTTTACTTTCGACGATGAAGAAGCCATTTTTTAACGCGAAAGAGGTGCACGTTTTTGAAAAATTGAAAGAATTCGCGCGACAAGTTATTGGGGACAAATCAGTGTGAAGCGACTAAAGCGCCACCTATAAAGCTATCTATCTATCTGTCTATCTATTCTTACTGTTAATACTACTACTACTACGCGCTTTTACACTAGATCCGCCCAACCGTTGGACGGCGCGTCGTTATCGTCGTCTTCGCTTTCTTTCTCTTCTTGTTCTTCTTCGTCTTCCGCGTCTAACGCAGGATTGTCTTCCTCAAGTTTATCTGACTCCGCGCCGTCAACGTCGTCGCTGTCGTCGTCTCCTCCGCCACTTCCTTCTTCAGAGGAAGACGATGATGCCGTTTTGGGAAACACATTGTTGCGGAAATGCAAGTTGCCACAGTCCATGTTCGTTTCTTCTCCGTCGTCGCAGTAGACTACCTTTTGTTCTCTCGCCAACACTCTGAAAATTGCCACTTCTACGTCCATGCCGGTGCTCACGATTTCCCTCGTCGGCGGATAGCGACCTTTGCCGGAATCAAAATATCTGTATTTTTCCAGTTTTGACCCATCTGAGTGCGTTCGACCGAATCCATAAAGTGAGACCCGATCACAAACTTGCATCAACGCGAAAGCGGCGACGAATCCAACCGACGGTTGCGTGCCTTTCGTCTTCAAAGTAAAACCCATCTTCTCGAGCTTCCACCTGTACAGTTGGAAGAAATCTCTCGCTGCCGCTTCCATTCTCGGCGTGACAACGATTAATTGCACATCTGTTCGTCGCCATTTTTCTCTCAGCGCTTGAGCCAGTCCAACGGATTGCAGCGTGATACCTTTTGTCGCGCCGGTTAGAATTAAATTCGCCCCCCACTCCAACGGCAAATCCGCCGGCGACAACCCGCCTTTTTCTGGAAGCGAATATTTGTGGATCCATGGTTTCGACAAGGCTCTAAAATTGGACCGTTCTCCGACATCCTTCGTCTCCGTGTGCTTATTCCTACTGCTACTTTTCAACGACGAATCCGCTGGCGCTTGGTTCAATCGCACGACTGAATCGTGCGACTCAATCGCGCTCGCAAAATTCCTGCCCACCACGTTCCCGCTCGATCCGACTAAAGCGCAACTCGAATCCGATAACTTTGAATCCACATCTTTAAATCTCAACTTGATCGCATCAAAATCAGCCGCTAAATACCTCTTTGGCAACGTATCGAATCGAAATTTTTTGGCGTTTGATTGCGTAATAAACGCGTCGCGTAGGTGTAATCCCGTAGGTAAAATTTTCGGATCTATTTCTATCCGCGGAAGCGCGTCCAACGCAACTTTCACGTCGAGAAGCGTTCCTTTGATGGTTTCGTCCACGTCAGGTTCGGTGAGATTATACATTCGTCTATATATTCCTCCATCCGAAGCTCTTTGCTCGTTGTTATTAGCGTTTGAACTACTACTGCTACTACTACTGCTACTTCCAGATTTTTTACCACCGCTAGGGGACGACGAAGAAGCTCGTCGCGGCGTTGTCGTCGTCTGAGGCCTCGCCCTCCCTTCGCTATCTCTCTCGCGCTGCGGCGCCAAAGAAGAAGAAGAAGAAGGTGACATCTTCATCGCTCGTTCCGTCGCGATAACTCCGTCGTTCACGTCGCTCAACAAGAAATTCGGCAG
>Ga0181595_10000296_pt1 | contig 53537 bp, 38 predicted proteins | sample 041ome_7_FD_145604 | JGI IMG/M metagenome (GOLD analysis project Ga0181595, IMG submission 145604) | Coastal salt marsh microbial communities from the Groves Creek Marsh, Skidaway Island, Georgia - 041401AS metaG (spades assembly) | ecosystem: Environmental > Aquatic > Marine > Intertidal zone... | reverse complement strand
AATGGTAAGCAGTTGAACACGTCGCAAAATACTCTCCAAAGTTTAATGTTATACCGACGCTTACACTCGTCGTAAAAACCGTAGATTCGACTAATCGCGTTACACTCGTGGTTGCCTCTCAAAAGGAAAAAGTTCTCCGGATATTTGACCTTGTACGCTAAGAGCAAACATATAACTTCTAAGCCTTGTTTCCCTCGATCGACGTAATCTCCTAAGAAGAGGTAGTTCGCTTCTGGTGGGAACCCTCCGTACTCAAAGAGTCGAAGTAAATCTGAATACTGCCCGTGCACATCACCGCACACCTTCAGCGGCGCTTCCAACTCCAACAGGCACGGTTGCGCGAGGAAAATTTCTGTAAAGATGACGATGTCATAAGAAGAAAGAGAGAGAGAGAGAAATAACGTGTGGTCACGTCAGTGTATGAAGAGATAGACGAGGAGGAGGACGAGAGAGTGATCCTTCGACGCTCAAAAAGAAAGTAAAAAAATGTGTTGGGAAGTCCAAGAGCTCTCTTTTTTTCTCGGAGAGAAGAAATTTGAACTGCTTTTTTTCTCCTCTCGCGTTTGTTTTCCAACGACCTTCGCGCAACACGATCGATTTGGGAACGAAATTGAGTTTCGATTTCGCCCGCGCTCGCGTCCATCTGCCTCGAACACGGCCATTCCATCCCTCAGAACGCGTTCACTACACTTTCCTGCGTTTGAATCGACCGCGTTCTGTGCTGATTTCTATTCGCGAGTCGTCGTAACGCTTCCCAAATTCACACTCCCCCGAATTTGCGATTGGTGTGAGTGAGTCTTTTTTTTTCCGAGAGCGCTCGAATTTAGGCGGAAACAAAAAATGAAATTCGAAATCGACCGTACCTCTCGCCGACGCGCACAAAGCGCGTATCTCCCCTTCCGCTAATTGCACCGTGCGATTATTCGGTTGTCCTCTCACGCTCAATAATCGCTCGATGATCGAGTCTACGTCGAGCGTATTTGCGTGCGCCATTTCGGGCAGTTAAAGAGACAAATTCAAGTGCGTCGCTTCCAAAAAACACAATCTCTGTCTCGCGAAGAAGGACTCGTTCTCGCGATCCTTATTCTCGCGCGTATTCGTCCGCACTTTATCCGTCTCTTTGATAAGTGGGAGAATTAACTCGGGCAATTGCCTTTTAACTTTGTCGAAACAAAGAAAACTGTGAGGAGAAAAACCGCACACGCTCGAATTTTACGCCTTTTAAAAAGCAGAGAAAAGAGAGTCACGCTGCTTTTTTTTCTCATTTTTTTCAGTCAGTTGCTCTCCGCGAGAATACATTATAAACAAGAAATTGAACGCCTCGTTTGATGCGGAACTGACGACTGCATGAGAACAGAAGACTTGAGAAAAGCAGCACCGGGGTGGTGTTGATGTCAAAGAGAGAGATGACCTCGCGAAAATTCTCCCTCGCGTTGCAGAGAATGCTGAAAAAACGGCTGACTTTTTTACTTCGCGAAATCGCGTTGGAAGGAAGAGACGGGTGCACGTTGCCGAAAGCGTTTGAACTTTTAGACACTTCTTTGGAAAGGAGAAGGAAGTTACGAGAAGACGGAGAGTCGAACGAACGAGACGAGGACGACACGGACGACGAGGACGATGAAGACGTCGATGTGTTCGATGATTTAGACGAAGAAACTGGCGACGAGGAGAAAGAAGAAGATATCGACGACGAGGAGAAGAAAAAGAAGAGAAAAGTTGAGAAACTGAAACGATTGGTGTTCCAACGACTCGTCTCGCGGAGTTCGCTCGCAAAGACGAGTGATTTTGACACGTTGGAATCGATGGAAATGAGACCACCGGACGTGTACTTCATGGTGAAACTTCCAGAGAAGTGCAAAGTGAACACAACAGAGCAAGAAGCGCTCGTGGAAATCGACGCGGCGGAGAAATTCATCGTGCGGGAGAGTTTCGACTTTCGAAAGTCGAGGCGAGGCGGCGGCGACGGTGCAAATAGTAACATCAAGAACAGCGAAAACAAGGCGAGTAATAAAAGTAGCAAAAAGAAATCTAAGAACCAACTACAAGGGCGCGATGGAGACAAAGTGGACGGATGTCTCATCACTTTTGAGGAGTGCATGGATGCTGAAATTGCCAATCCAATCACGCTTGTCGCTTCTTTGCACGCGCGAGAAGCCGTATTGAGTTTAACCGATGCGAGGTCGTGGGAACAAGTTCTTTCGCCATTTGCGAGACGCATTTTAGAATTTGTCGCGAAAAGAAGACAGCATGGCGCCACGACGGCGGAAATGAGTGCTCATCTTAACATGAAATCTTCAAAAATAGATCCACACGCGAGGCAACTCGAAGGTTTGCGCATCAGCTTGAGGAGGAAAGTGTTTCGTCAAGAGTCGAAAACGACCGAAAGCGGCATGTGGCTTCCAGAATTTGTACCGAGAAAGGCGACAGCTTTGAGCCACACGATGAAAAAGAAATACGCCGATCGATTGTTTAATATTTTGGAAGAGGCTGGTAAGGCGCACGCGGTGCCAATTGACGACATTAAACCTGAGATGGCGAAAGCGTTGAACAGTTTGATTTACGACATGAATCCAAGACGGTCTCAAAAATTATTCGGCGAACTTCGCAACGAATTAGTCGAGAAAAAATGCATCCTCCTCGGAGTTGTGAACGTCGAAGACGAAAAAACGGGGAGAACTGTTGTCAAGGAAGCGCTTCAATTGATCGAGCGCCCGCAAGAGTACACCTACAAAGCAACTGCATCGATGGCGCAGGTGATTGACGGTGCCGATAAAAACGCCCCGTTGCTCCTACCGTCCTCAGAAAAGGAAAAGGAGAATGAACTTCTTCTCGCAAAAGCCGATAAGAATAAAACGATAACACCATGGATTAAAGATGATGTCGAATACGAACCCTCTCAGTACACGATGTGGACAGGTAACGGTAGCAGAGAGCTCGTTTTAGAGGAAACGTACGAGTCTCAACTCCTCGAAAGATTAGCAAAAAGTAGCGCCGGCGCAACCGTAAAGGCTCTCGGAATCGAGTTCGATATCGCGTGCAAACCGCTGCAAAGAAAATTAGAAAAATTAGAGCTATCAGATAAGCTTCTTGACCGTACGACGGTTCGAGCGGGATCGAATGTCAACGTGTATTATAAGCTGAAAGAGTCCATTGCTCGAAAGCGCGGCATCGCGATGGCTCGCGAAGGTGAAAATTTTGGACCGAATGGAGACGGCGAGATTACTAATACGCAGCTTATGGCAAATAAACCTCTGGATAGGAACGAAGTTCGATTTCAATACGTAAAGGAACACATATTAGAGAAAGGCTTTGCATTTCAATCGCGTTTGGGTACTTGGTTAGCCAAGAAGGAGGGGCACGGATTAGCGCGCGTCGACGTGATCCAGATCAAACAAATCGTAGAAACTTTACTGCAAAAGGAAAAGTTTTCCCATTTTGTTGTGAGAGGATTATCGGGCAAAGAAGATACATTGCTGTGCTCGCCAGAGTTTTTTAATTCGATAGACCACAAAAATCTTACGGACGAGTTCATAACGAATATGTTGTATCACGGCGAGCAGTTGCGACTTGCAAAGCGAAAAAAATTAGAAAGTTCTGGCATGGAGCTTCCGCAGTTGCAGGCGTTTGAGAAAGAAGTACCGACAACTGCGACTGCGACAACGACGGAAGCAAGAAAGAGTGTGAAAAACACGAGCAAAATGGGCAGCGAAATTTTGCTCTTGGCAAATGGAAACGAAGTTACTAGCGACGATACGAAAAGATTGACACCGCCGCCACCTCCACGAATCTCAACCCTGAGTGTTAGTACTCCTAAAAATCCAGTTGATGTCCCATTTGAGCGGTTGCGATACGAAAATGCGTTACGATTCGGTATTTTCCGCTCACATGTGTTGCGATGCCGCGCTTTGCATTTACATTTAATTCAAAATGCGACGAATGGATGCATCTCCGCGCACGAACTTCGAAAAAATATTCCGGTCAAATTGCACTTTCAGCTCGCACCGCCTCCGAATGGGTTGAGCGCGACTCAGCTTGCGAAGTTATACGTCGCTGTTGTCGAGGATGTAAAATTTTCGGACTTGGATAAGACATTAGCCAAAGCAGCGTACGACTCGGATGCCATAGGAGACGTGTTGAAAGGATTGAAGAACATGGGATTGTGGACGTACGGTACAACTCCGAGCGCGCCGAAACCTTTGCCATCGAGGAAGCGAAAAGCGCCCATTCAAGAAGATATTGACTGCAAAGAAGAGGAGAACGGTATCGGTGTTTCTTTACAACTCGCAGCTGTCGGCACATACGTCAAATCGGAAGCTGATGGTGGTAAAAACAAAATAGAAATGAACCTTACAACCATTGAGTCCTGCAATGCGTATTGGAACGCTCTCGAAAAAACGTTTGCAGGTGTGAAAGTTGACGTCGACTTGTGCTCAAATGGAAACAACACCATCGCAATGACGCAGAAGAAGAGTTGGGACTTATCCATGATCATTCAGAATTCCAAAGAAGCGTTGCTTTTAGCGATCCGATTTGAAGATTTGTGGAAGCGCTGGGTGCAAAGCTCGATGGACGAGCCACATCCAAACCATGCGCAGAGACGGTATCCCACAAGAGACGAGCTATCAAAGCCTGAAAATACATCGTTAAGAGTTGATTTAGCAGCTGCACAGCGTAAGGTTGGTTTAAAACCGGTAACAGCCTTGAAGGAAACGCCAATCCTCGCATTTGTGCAGAAACAAATAGTATCGGACAGAAAAGAGTGCACCGGCTTGACTGAAAAGAGGATTGACGATTTGTGGAAAGTATACGGTGAAAGCGTTCAAAAAACTCTTCTTGGAGGCCACGCTACGTTCGGAGTGGATGGTGGGAAGACGCTGGGCGTAAAAAGCACGGACTCTGGCGTTATCACGGAGAACGAGTTACAACAAATTGCGCTCATAGCGAGACAAAAGTCAAAGCGTGAATCGTCCAAGAATCAAAATATTCAACGCAACAACAATAAAAGCAAGAACAATGCTGATGGTAGCGATAGTGATGAAGGAAAGGATAACGGCGATGATATGATTGGTGGTCCCCTTTTACACGATCTCGATGATGACGAAGATGATGACATAGATGAAGATGAAGACAACAACGCAAACCTCTCTTCGAGACTGCGATTCCGGGCGCCAAAAATGATTTTCGATATAGATTCTGATACCTTCTTGCTGACGACTGTGATTCAATACATGATAATATCAGGGCCGGGCGACATTGATCCGTCATTAAATCTCGGAGCTCGTTCGGCTACTTTTGGTAACGTTGCTTTGGTATTCCAGGCTATGCGAGAATCCTGGGTTGATCGATACAGAAATGCAACGGAGTTGGCCATCATGAAAAGATGGAGAATCATATGCAAACATGCTTCTCCAACGGAGGAAGCAGGTGGGATCATCAGATCTGCATACAACTACGCAAAGCTTGAGTACGAATCTGGGAAAGAGTCGCGGCGAAAGCGAGATGAGAGTCTTCTGGATGGATTATTATCTGTAAAATCTACAGAAGAATCTGACGAGCCTATTGGGATCCAGGAGCAAATCGAGCGCGTGACCGATTCAATTCAAGGAAGAGAACGCGCTCCGGAAGGAAAGAATTGGGAAATGTCCGGCGAATGGACTCTAGATATTCAGCAACGCGTCGCGGTGATGGCAAGACAGATTCTCTTAAACAACAGTTTTGAAAGTCGGAAAAATATTATTGCTCCGGAGAATAGAAACGGTGACAGAGTTAACGCGGCAGAGAAGAATGATTATGGGAAAATGGAAGTTGGAACCACCATTACCGCAACGAACAACAATGACAACAACAACAATATGGACGTCGAAAAAGACCATATTGACGATGGGGACGATGATTTCGACGGCACTGCCGCCGGTGTTGACGATGACGACAATGACGAAAAAGAAGTTGGAGAAAAAGTTGAGGGACGGAATGCCGAGAAGGAGATGGAAAAGGATTACGAGAAGAAAGCAACAGCTGCAGTAAAAGTGGATCCTACAAAGGAGGGTGAGGAGGCGCCGGATTCTGAGAAACCATCAGTAAATTTGGATCCATCCGAATGGTTAGTCTTGGACGAAGTCAAATGTGAAATGTGCCAAGGCGGTGATCGCGAAGATGAAGTGCTCTTGTGCGATGGATGTGATTGCGGTTTTCACATATTCTGTTTAAAACCACCTTTAAAGAAAATTCCAGACGGCGATTGGTTCTGTGAGAAATGTAAAGCCGCACTGGAACCGGTAGACGACGATGATGCCGAATTGAGAAAAATCATAGAGAAAGAGCGCGCGGGTATGCGAGACAATTTAGATTGGCTTGAGGCATCACGCCGCGCGACCACATCGCGCAGAAAAACCGCCGGAGTTCCTGCCCGCGTTTCTGCTCTTCCACCCGCTTATCGCGAGAATGGCGAAAATATGGGATTGGCAATGGGAGGCAAACGAAAGTTTACGAAGAAGTTTACGCAAATACGATTCAACGAAGAACGCCGTGCACGTAACGATAGTGTCGGCGAACCTATCATCGAGATTCGTAAAAGGGCAATTGAAATTTTCAATGATATGTTTGCAGAGAAAAGTTCAGAAGGAGAAGAGACTGCAAATGCCAACGGTGTCACGCATGAGATTTTGCCCGTGCACGCGATCAATGCTGCTTCTATGCTGGCTTACGTTTCAGGCATGATTACAAACAATATTGATATGGTATCATTGGCAGAGCTCGATGAAGTGAGCAATCCTTCCGATGCCAAATGGGCATTCAAAGTGCTCGCGAAGAATAGTAAGGAGTGCTCTTCGTTTGGATTTAAAACTTCGGGGGAGAAAATCCAGCGTTCATTCCAACTCATCGCGGAAGATTGCGGCAACAACGCGGATGACGACGACGCGATGAATATCTGTGAAAGCGATCCAAACATCGAGCGAGAAATTACGCGATATGTTTCCGCACGCTTGAATGCGAGCGAATCCGATATCGTAGAGTTCATTGGCGATGACGCCTCCAGCGCAAAACGAGCACTCAAAGCGCTCACGGCGCGAGGTGAGCTTCTTTTACGAACCGTACAAGCGCACCGTTCCAGTGTGCCAAGCATCTTCGGTAAAGTAAAAGAAAGCAACGACACAGCAAACACAAACGCGAAAACTGAAAAGTTTTATTGCGTTCCTATTGAGAATCAAAGGGTCGTTTTGTAACACAAACGACTTACCAGACGAAAGAATCTCTACTAAGTCATACGATACGCTTTTTCGAAACTATTTGGTAATACACGCTAAGCAAATAAGATAATTCCTTCTCAATCTATCATGGCATAGAGACTGTGATAGCTCGTTTGATTGCATTTGGCATGGTTTGCATAACAATTGGAACGTCCACCAGCTTTTTCGGCACTCTCACATCGCCGTAGCCTCTCAAAAATAGAATCTTCGAACCGTCGTCATCAATCTCCTCTACTTTCGCTTCAATCGTACCAACGCTGACGAACGAGCCAGGGTCGTTCGGATTAGATTTCAAGAAATCCATCTCGAATCCAGTTTCAGTTTTATCTACTTTTTGCGGCAGGACAAACGGCATGTTCTGACCGCTCGTCGTTAGAGTCGTTGCCCACTGGAAAAGCGAAGATGAGAAAGTTTCGACGTTAATATCTGCAGGTAACTTCGCGGTTCCTAATTGAACGCTTTCTGCGCCTTCTAGATTTGATGACGACGCTTTGATTTTCGCCACCCTCGTGGCGTTATTAGATTTCCACCGTCTCGTTGGGTGGACTCGGCTTTCCGTCGTTAAGACTCTTGTTGTGCTCGCGAACATGGTGATACTACTACTAATAGTATTAGGGGATTAGTGAACGGTGTGTGACGTAGTGGTGTTGTGAAAAGATTTTTTGCTTAAAAATGAACAAAACGCATGCTGGTTTTCAAACGTCTTTTCAACAACACACATTTCAAAAACGCATGAGCATGCGTGCTTAAAAATGTATTCTCGCCTTCCTCTTCTCCTTTACGTTCTTCTCTTAAAGATTGCCAGTCGGGTGAATGACGCCTCTTTTTCGCCACCACCACCATCGCAACAGCAACAGCAACAGCATCATCGTCAATATCGTCAGCAGCAGCGAGTGAAAAACGCCCCCTTTTTTCCATGCCAAGACCAAAATCTTGACCTTTTCGTCGACGAGATACAATACGAACAGACGAATATAGCGCACGATTTCAGCGTCTTTAGGGCATTATTGTTAGCAACGAAGGGTTTGACTTGTGACGGAAGAGGTCAATCGTATCGGACGATTTTTGCGCCGACAAATCGAGCGTTTGAACGATACGCGTTGAGACATGCGTGTGGGATTTCAACCGTATTTGAGGACGATATGCTCTTGTGCGAGATGGCCAAGCGGCATCGTTTCGAAAGAAGAATACACTCTAAGGATTTCATCGATGGACGTTCGTTTGAGGAATGGGAAGATGGGCATCGAAAGAGAGCTGACGTTCGCGTAGTCAATCGTGAAAGTAAAAAGAGGGAAATTTACGTAACAAACGCGAAAGTGATATCATCGTATCCGACGTGCAACGATTCCGTGACGGTGCACGCGATCGATGACCTAATCATCGATTTATTCAATGCGCAGGATTTGCTCGCAACGCAGAGACTACCATCATTGTATGACTTTCTCGAAAATAGTGCGTTCGCAGAAGATGTTTCTGTTACGCTGGAAGCATTATATGTCGCTTTCGGGAACGTGAAGATCTTTCAGAACGCCGGCTCGGCGAGGACCATGTTAATACCAACGAACGAGGCTTGGAGAAAACTGTTTGCGGAAACATCTCTCACAAAATCGATGCTTTTCAAAGACGAATCTAATCAAGATCAGTTAAAGAATATAGTGTTGAGGTTTCTCGTTTCATCTTTTCAGCAGTTGAAAGCGAGTTCCGGAGCCATGATGTCGTTCGCTCAAAGTTACGGCGGAGATGATTTTATACTCGTGGAAGACATCCGTACCGCAGATGGCTTATTAATGATCGTTTCGGGCCTCCCTCTCTTAGAAATGCGCGTAGAAAAGAGTCCGGCGTCGAAATTCTTCGACCCGGTGTTTCTGTTACAAAAGAACGCCAGAGTCTCTTTGTATACAAATTTGTTGCGAAGCGAAAGTCAAATTATTGACTTTCTTCAGCAGGAACTTCCGGCCATTTCCTCATCAAATACGAATAGCGGCGACAAGACGAGATCCGTCATTGGTGTTCTGGTACCCACAAATGCGGCGTTTCGAGGCGCGCTAAGATACTTGAACGTTCAAAATTTGCTCACGCCTTTGAATATATTCAACGCTACGGATGACGAGAGAGCTCTATTGAAACTCATCACGCAGCAAATCATCACGTACAACACGTTTCGGATTTTAGAACCAGACGCGATGGCGCTCGAATCTGCCGCCAAAGACGCGACGGCTGAAGTTAATTTTGAATTATTGGATAGTTACCTCTCATATCCAGTGCTCAGACGACCTGGGAACGTGTTTGTGGGAAATCCGATTGCAAAGAAACTGAAAGTAACGAAACGAAAGGGTGAAAACATTATGAAAGTGCGCGGTTTGCTGAATTCGGCTTCAGTTTTACAAATCATATCGTCAAATAATGGCATATTGATGGTAACGGATGAACTATTGAGTCCACCGACGGCAGAGTTGGGTTTGAGTTTATCAGACAGGCTCGAGAGAATCCCGTTTGCCTTCGTATATCGAAACCTGCTGGCTTATTTGGGACTATTTCCGGAGCTGCGATCGGGATGGAGTGATGTCATAGTACTCATGGCTCACGATTTGCCTATGATTTCCACCTTATCGGGTGTTGACATGAATATTACAATAACGTCTAATGCAACGAATGGAGTGAACACAACGTCGTCATTATTTATTGATAATGAAGATGACAACATGGTCGACGAAGTGCTGTACGATATAATCATGCGTAATATTTGGTTCAACCATCTTCAAAGAGACGCGGATTTGTACCACGAATCCTACGTTTCTCTAGATGCGCACAACTTGGACGAAAACGTAAACTGTTTTCAAACTCTGAACGATGCAACAGGAAGCGACACGTGCAATCGATTTAACAGGGAGGACGTATTTGATACCGATTCCGAAAATGTTGAGAGAAAGGTTTACGTAGAAGTTCTCGAACAAGACAATACAACTCAGATGCGGCAGATTATCGGGGATCCGCAACTAGCGCTCAACGGAGAAGTCAAAATTATATCCTCTTTACTTATCCCGAACTTCAACAAAAAATGCACAAGATTGCCTGATTTTTCGATAAATATTACGGACGACCATGCACTGAGTCATACCATTGTAATCGATGAGTTGCACGAGAAAGTGAAAAAGCGCTTCTCTGTGGAAACTGTCATCAAAACTTTCAAGCGTCAAGTATCAGTAAATTCGTCACAAACCAACGTCACGAGCAACGGTACTTCATCAGATGAGGTGGCAGACGTTTTCGCGTGCGATCCTTGGTGTTTAGGCCCAACCACTTGGATCTTTTGTAAGCCGTGCACAGGCGAACAGTTTCAAGTTATATTTTCAATTGGAGGCTTCGCACCGTATCAAAATGGGGGAGGAGCGATGATACTCGCCGTGAGCGATACAAACGAGTTATTTTTTGGCGTTTCACCGTACGTCGAAAATTTCTCGTTGAAGACACAGGATTCTGGTGGTGGCTTGAGACTCATAGATGCGCGAGTCAAAGCAATTGGCGTATCCATGCCTCGAGAGAAACCTATTCGAGTTCTTGCCACTTATGATGGATACGCAAATATAACAAAAATATACGTAAACGGTAAATTTCGAGGCGTTTCAAGTTTAAACGGCTACCAGTTTGAACCATTCGTCAACGACGACGTGCCTCCATCAATTCGAATAGGGACGTTAGGGGTGACAACAAACAACGCATCATCAGTTTCTGATAAAACACCAGCTTTATTGAAACTGTTTCCTCGACTGCAAAGCACGTATGACAACGACGTGACGAATACATATTTAGACTACGCAGGAGACATTGATGCCGTAAATGTCTGGTTTGACCACGTCAAATATCCATCCACTTGTTATAATACGTAGTTCACTACACGAGTTCAAAACTTCGCACGCACTCTCGCAGTTCCTTCCTGACTTTCTTCCACGACGACAAACTCGCCGTGGCTCTCACGGTCACCTCCACCTTTTCGTTTATGACGAATAACGAAATCAACTCCACGGCAGCGCCGAATCTTCCCGCTGTCCCTCCTCCTACCTCGGTTTCAATCTCCCACGCTTCTCCGATACCTTGTTTTGTATATTTTTCCTTGCGTTTTGTTCTTTGATTCTTTGCAGAAAGTGCCATCTGTTTCGCTTTCGTATCTAATGAGTCGTAAGCGTCCTTCAAAGTTCTTTGATTGGACGGCAAAGTATTTATGAATATTGCTAGCGTACTCGCTTCATCCCTCGGATCTTTAAACGAACAATCGACTCCGACCACTCGCGCGGAATTGACATCTGTTAAAGCCGCGAACCGCTCCGGAAACTCTATTCGGTAGTTCACTCCTGACTTTTCTTTTAATATAGACTCGTCGTCCGACCAAACTTTTCTCGATTCTTTCTTCCGAATCTGGGAACTGTCATACGCGTATCCTTCCGGAGCATCTATCAAGACCACGTCACCCGCATCTGCTGCTACTGCTGCACCGCTGATGGTGATAAGAACAGCAGCAGCTCCGAGAGTCTGCGCGAGCAGCACTTCTCTTCTCCGTTTGATGAGTACTTGTTTTCCTACTTCTATAGATAATAATGCGTACATTGCGCTTTTTTGTATCCTCCTTGATGTCTTTTGCATCTTCTTCTTCCAAGCCCCCGAGAAGCGAGGAAAAAGACCGTGGTCGTTTACGTTCGCTCTTCTCGTTCTCGTCGATGTTTGAAATGATATCATCGAACAAAAAGTACTCATCATTTTACGTTCTCCCTTCTTTTCTCTCTTCTTCTCTCTCTCTTATTGTAATGTGTGCATTTGATGTGAAGTCCAACAAAACAGAAGAAAAAAGAACGCGACGAAAAAAAGATATCTTTCCTCTTCTGTTTTGTTCGTGCGTGAATAATCCCAACCACACTCGATCTTCATATACTCGGTGGTGCAGACATAAACACACACACACACACACACACACACACACACACACACAAGTAAGAGTAAACGGAAGGATGAACGCCACGCCGATGTTCCTTTCTTCCTCCTCGATGGCCTTCGCCACGTCCACTCGATCTAATACTAATAGTAATACGAATGAAAATAACCGATCGAGGACGACGACGACGATGATGAAGCCGTCCCCCACGCAACAACAAAGAAATAAAAACCGGGCATCTGTAGCAGCATTAACGACGAGAAACGAAGATAGAATGATCACGAACACGACGCGACAACTAAAGAATAAAAGAGGCTCTGCGCTGCAAACATCCGCTGCGCTTCCCGATGCTCTTCACTCGGCAGCAACTCTCTCGGAAATCTCCGCCTTGGAAGGCAACATTCAAGGCTTTTACTTGGGAACGCTGTTGTTAATTTTAGGATTTTCCGGATTCATCGTCGTTCGACAGGTGTTTATTCGAAGAGAGTTGGACGATCAAGCGAAAAAGACCGGGGAACGCATTCGCGCCGGGAACGCGTCCTCGGACGACTACTTTGAAATGGGTTCCATCATGTTGAGAAAGAAAGTGTACACGCAAGCGATTCGAAACTTACAACTGGCAGCGGAGAACTGGGAAGGCGATGAGGAGGATTTGGCGCAAGTGCACAACGCGTTAGGGTTCGGATACGCAGAGATGGAGAAGTACGAAGACGCGATTAAGGAATTTAAGTTGGCGAGTCAGTTACAGCCGGGGTACGTGACCGTGTGGAACAATTTGGGCGACGCGTACGAAAAATTGAAGATGCAAAAAGAAGCGGTTAAATGTTACGAGGAAGCTTTAGTGTTAGCGCCGGGGAACTCGGTCGCGACCATGCGGTTGAAGAACATGAGAGAGCGAGCAGAGCGATTAGGATTGACTATTGAATAAAAATGAATTGATTATTATTAAACTTCTTCAATTATTTTGCTACTCTACACTTTTCGTTAACTCAAGTTTCCCATTTGTTGTTGTTGCGCGTTGTATTGGTCCGCTTTCGCTCTCATTTCCTCTTCCATTCTTTCCCTCGCCGCGTCTTGCTCCCGTTTCTTCAATCTCGCCTTCTTATTCTGAAACCAATTATACACGTTGCACTCTTGAATGGGGCCGAGCGCGCTCAACTCTTCCGTCACTTGTTTCAAATTTTCTCTCTGCGGCGTCGTCGTATCAATCGCGAAGAGCTGTTCTAAACGTTCAAACTGTGCCGTCGTCGGTTGCCATCGAACTTTCCCGGGAACGGAATACACTCCAGTGTTGGAGAATATCGAGGCTGGTGTTTTTCGCTCTTTGTGCGGTTTCTCTTTCTTCGGTTGTTTCTCTCGGGGGTAAGCGGAAGACGCGTGCGTCGCGTGACGGTCGTACTCTCCTCGCGCGCTCATTTGCAAGTCTCTTAATGCAGCTTCGTGGGTCAATTGCAACAGCTGTTGACAAATGTGCGCGTAGGAGGCTATTTGTTGCCTCAATGCGTACTTTTGTTGTTCCGTCATGTGTAGGGCAGCGTTTCTGGGGAGGTCCGGTACGTTGGCGAGTATTTTCGGACCTTCTTTCGGGTCGTACTTCTCTCTTTCTTCTTCTTCTTCTTCTTGTTCTTTTTCTTTCTCTTCTTCTTGTTCGTTTTTTTCTCCTCCCGCATCCTCCTCCTCCTCATCGGCAGCAGCTCCGTCGTCAATCTCGGCAGCAGCAGCACTAGGAGGAGCAGCAGGGGCGGTGGTGGTGATGATGTTGTCGTTTGCTTCTTTCATTTCTACGTCGTCGTCGTTTTTATTCTTCTCAGCAGCATCGGCCGCGGTGGTAATTGTGGTGTCAACAGCACCTTCTTGCGCCGCTGCTTGTGGTGGTTGCTCTGCGAGTGATGACATCGCGTGGTGAAACGTTTCTCTCGTCTTCCAAACTCTTTTCAAATTGAGGGCGATGATGAATGATGAGATGTTTTTGTGGGACGAATTTTCTGCTCGATGATTTTTGTGGAAAAACTGAAATTAGAGTTTGTGTCCTGGGATTAGGGTATAGACCATCACGCCCAGAGAGAAAGGAAAAGGTCGTTGGAAAAACAGTTATAGAAAAGTCTCTCTTCTCGGTGCGACGTTTCGGGAAAAGTCCGACGCGCGCGCACTCTAAAGAAAACATCAGTATAAACACACACACACGCGCGCACACACGTACACATCGAAGTTTCCGCGAGAGAAGTAGAAAACGCGATCTCGAACAATTGTGAGACTGGAGAGATACACACACACACATAAGAGAGAAAGGAAGAGACTGACACCGCGCGCGCGCTCTCGTTTAAAACCATTAATCCGCAAAAAACAAAGTGAACACTACGCTCTTGTTAGAAGAGAGAGAGAGAGAGATACAAAATGTTCGCGATCGTGGTCGCCGCTTCTGGTTTGCTCTTGCACCGGATGAAACAGAGGTCAGAACAAGCGTCAGATACGTTTGATCCAGACGCCGTGCACGACGCAACCATCGTTTCCGAGATGGTTCGAGTTGGGAGCATGAAATCTATCTCCTCTTCTCAAAATTTGTCTTCTCTTTTGAACACCTCTTCGTCTTCCTCTTCTCTGACGAGTAGCAGCGATACGATGAGCGACGATACAATACTAGAAGAAGAAGAAGAAGAACCTGAAGTGCGATGCAGATTTTGCTTCCAAGACGAACTGTGCGGGGATCTCATCGCCCCGTGCGCGTGCACTGGAAGCCAAGAATACGTGCACTTGAAGTGTTTGCGGATGTGGCAGAAGGTGTCTTTGCGCTCGAACGGGTGCGCCGAGAAGAATTGCAGGGTGTGTAAGCACAAGTACATCTTACCGTACATTCCTTTGAAACGACGAGTCTCGTTTTACTTCTCGTTAAAAGCGAAGGATCGATTGAACGAGTATACCAAGGCGTGGTGTGACGTCGTCGCGACTGCAGTCATGCAGGCGCGCCTGCAATCTGTGATTTCCCCGCTTCACATCGTTCGCCGGTCAAACTCACTCGCTGAATTAGCGGTTCTCATGGCCATGTCTGAACTCCGCATTTTTGCAAAGCGAGCGGAAACAAACGCACCGATTAGCGCGGTACCTTCTGCTCCGTCTTCTTCTCCGAAAATCTTCGGCGGAGAGAAGATCAAGAAAGGAGTAAAACTTCTCGGGTGGGGGTACACGACGTTAAATCTGTTCGTCAAATTTCATCACGCCGTGAACAGATAAATAAAGAAAAGCGAGGGTTGTATAATGTACTAGAGTAAAATTGTTGTAATACTAATATACGAATGTGTAATAACTTATGCATGATGAGAAAAACAGAATTTACATTGAAAACGCGCCGCCTAATTTCGCAGTTTCTAAGGCTTTTTCCATCATAGAAGGCGGGCGTCTCGGCGGCGGATACGGACCGACTCTCATTTTCTTCTCTAATTGACCAAGTTTTTCTCGCAGAATCGCCGCCAACGCACTCAAGACGCCACACAAATACGCCGGTTTCAAACCGCTCGCACTAGCTGATACCCACGCCGTCGACGAAGATATGCACGCGGCGACAAATGCCGTCGTCACCGCCAACGCAACTAATGAAAACACGCGCAAAAACTTGCGGAAGATGACAATCTTCGCCAACGCTTGGGCGCACGATTTACAGTTCTTCGTATGCGCGTGGTATCTGTCCAACAAAGCCTCTCTCGTCTCTTCTTGCGGTGGTAACTTTGTGCTCATACCTTCAGGCCAAGACGGACCACCGTTGGCAACGTCCACAATCCAGTTTCTAAACGCGTTCACGTACACGTCCGCCGAGGACGGCATGTAACACGCCTTGGCGTACTTTTCATTCTTCACAGTTCTCGAAATTTCAATCAAACGTTCTTGTTTATGCAAGAAGATTTGATCGTCTTCCAAGATTGCGTTTTGATTCGTGTGCGTGTACCATTTCGGGAACAAACCGAACAGCTTTCTCGGCAACGCAGCTTTGAAAATAAATGGAAATCGAGCGATTAAACGACACTTTCCCGGCGCGATGGGAACGGCGTACACAACCGTCAAGGTTGTAAACTGGTCCGTTCGGAGCGTGTGCCGCATCAACGCCGGCGCTTGAAACTCCGTGTATTGCGTGCCATACTTTCCTTTTCGTGGTCCTTCCTTCCACTCGCCGGTGAAACCGTTTCGTGAAACTTTCTTATCCTCCGTGGTGAGTTCTAACACTACCGGCGTAGCGTTTTCGCGCTTACCGACCGAGTTATGGTGCGTAAACGGAACGTGTGAAACGTCCATCACGTTTTCTAACAAAGTCGAATAGTCCATCGGCAAATCTCGAAAGACGTCTTGATACACGCACATCGGGTCGTCGAGTTCTGGAATCAACGGTAAAGGTGGTAAATCGTCCACTGTTTTCGTCCCGTCAATTTTCGTCGGGTAGCACCACAAAACGCCTTGCGCGACTTTCGTGTAATACGGCGTCGCGCACGCGCGCGGCGAATTCAGCGCGGTATCCACCGCCGGACCTTCGCTCCCAAGTTGTGGAATAGACGTGCACTTCCCGCTCTTCCCTTCAAACGTCCATCCGTGGTAACCACACTCGATTTCCCCTTTATCGTTGATGCGTCCTTCGGAGAGCGGCGCCAATCTGTGCGGGCACATATCCGCCACGCACGAATACTCCGGAGCATCATCGCTCGCACCACTCTTTTTGTTCTTCCAAAATACCAAAGGCGTGCCTAATAAGGTGAACGCGTACGGCGCGTCGTCTTCCAAATCGCACTCGAATGCAATCGGGTACCACTGCGAGTGCCAGTCGAAAGGCTCCGTGCCTTTGGTTTCCAAGGAAGGAAGAGACTCGTCCACGTCTAAAACCGCACCTCTCGTTTTCGTGTTCCGCGCGCTTTTTATGCTCTTGCTTTTTATCTTCATCATCGTTACTAAAGAAGAATTGGAAGAAGAAGATGAAGACAACGAGATGTGTCCTCTGTGCTGTTGATGGCTGTTGATGTTCCTTTTGATTTTCGCCGCCGCCGTCGTCTTTTTTGGTGACGTTGCATTTCCACTTCTCGTCACTCTCTTCTTCTTCGATAAAAGATGAGAGGAAGAAGACGCGACGATGGAAGACGCGAACGACATCGACGCGGAAGATGAGTGCATCGCGCGAATGATTCGAAGGTTTTAATACTGCTTATCTTCTGATGTAAAGAAAAGATGATTGTATGATAAAAAGCAAAGCGCGAGTACGAAGTCTGTAATGTGGATTGTTTTTTGTGCCGTGTTTTGGATATACTTCTTTTCTGTCTGTCTAATTCTCTCTCTCTAAAACGAGTACAAGAGTACATATTCTCTCTCTATCTTGTATTTAACGTCTCATGCCTCGACCACCGCCTCGACCGCCTCTGCCTCCTCCTCGCCCGCCGCCACCACCGCCTTGAGCATCTTCGCTTCTCGGGTTTCGCACGGTTTCATCGATGGAAAGAATCAAACACGTGGCCTCGCACGCCGCGGCGATGGCGTTGCACTTGACCAGAGCCGGTTCCCAAATAAAGTTCGCAAAGGTATCTAAAATCCCGCCCGAGTTGACATCGACGCCGAAATTCAAGCCTTCGTGGTTTGGAGAGGCGTGTTTTTGCCGAAGTTTATTCAAAACGTCCGTGGCGTCGCACCCAGAGTTGTCGCACAACTGTCTCGGGATGACTTCTAAAGCGCGAGCAAACGCGTGAATAAACAGTTGCGATTTTCCTTCGACAGTTCGCGCGTACTCTTTTAAACATTTACTCAACTCCATATCAATGGCACCGCCACCAGGTACTACAGCCGCGTTTTTCGTCGCGCGACGGACGATTTCAATGGCGTCGTTTAAACTTCTCGCCGCTTCCTCGATGAATTGCTCGGCGCCGCCTCGTAAAACTAAAGTGCACGTCTTCGCTTCCGTGCATCCACGGAAAACGTTAAAGCGTTCGGAACCGACTTGAATTTCTTCAAAGATATCGCACGTACCTAATTGCTCATCGTTCAAATCGTTCACAGTCGTTTGCACTGCCGCACCAGTTGCTCGCGTGCATCTGTCCAAATCCGCCTGTTCGACTCTCCCGGCACAAAACAAGCCTCGATCGGCAAAGTATTGCGTAGCTAAATCACCAATGGCTAATCGAGATAGCACAACGTTCGCGCCCGACTGAACGCACTTCTCGAGCTTATCGTAGATGATGTTCCATTCGGCATCGACAATTTCTTGGTACTTGGACGGGTCGCTCAATCGCACTTCGGCGTTGTCTTTTTCCGATTTCAACTCCAACTCCAAATTTAACGCTAAAATCTTCGGTTTGACCATTTTCTTCGTCATTTGCTCGAAACCGGCGTACGAAAACGTTTTCTTAAACGCCACTCCATCGACGAGAAAGGAGTCTCGCATGCTCGCGCCTAAAACTTTCTTCACGCCAATCATTTTTGGGTCTAACAAGTCTTGGTCCAAGTGGCCGACGGCGTCGACGACCATCTTGGCGAAAAATTCCTTCTCGCCACCGACGAGTTTCGAGGACAACGTCGTCATCGCGCACTTTTTCAACATCTCTTCTTTCTCTTCTTTTGAGTTTCCTTCGATGGAAACCGAAACTTCTTTGACTTTTTGGACGGCGAGTTCGCTCGCTTTACGAAACGCGCGAATGATATTCATCGGATGCACGCCATCCTCAATGAACGGTTTCGCTTCTCTCAAAAACTCTCCGCATAACAAAACAACCGTAGTGGTGCCGTCGCCAACTTCTGCATCTTGCGATCGAGCGATGTCCACCAAAGTTTTCACCGCCGGATGGACTATTTCTAACAACTTCATGATCGTCGCCCCGTCGTTGGTAATCGTCGTCACGCCTCGGTTATCGACGACTAATTTATCTAATCCTCGAGGACCTAAGGTTGTTCGAATGGTATCCACGATGGCCATGCACGCGTTGATGTTTGAAATCAATTGGCCTTTGCCCTGTGAAGTGTCCGTGCCTTCTTTTAACAAAACGATTTGCGGCTCTGTTTTATTTTTCAAACAACAACAAAAGAAGAAGAAGAAGAAGATTTATGATGAGTACAACACACAGAAAGAAGAGAACAAGTGTATGTAGGAGAACAAATGAGAATAGACGACGAGGAGAGGACGATACGATGGAATTTTCGGTGGACGCGCAGAGTGCAAACGTCGTCGTCGTCGTCGTCGAATCTCCCTCATCATCATCGGCGCTTTTCTGTCCCGGTCGTCATCGTTGACCAAACAACACAAAAAATTAGAGATGAAGAAAAAAAGAGAACACAACAAACACTTGCTACTATTAGTACTTACGGATCAATCGCCCGTCGGGCATTTGCATGAGCGTCGTCATCTTATCGTCGTCGTCGTTCAAAGATCTGTTGTTGTTTGATCTAAAGGTGTTTGATCTTTTTTTTGTGGAAGCGCTTTCGTTGTTCAACAAAAGAAGAGAGAAGAAGAACTCTTTTCGTTGAAAAATTCCTTCTTTGATTTTTTGTTTGTTTGCGTTCTTTTCGTTTTCTTCGAAAAAATTTCGACGTAAAAAGTCAACCTCTTTTGTCTCTTCTTTTGTCTCTCTCCTAGAAGACTGTATTCTTGATTATACACACGCGACGCGCAAAAGCAGTGAGTGTGAAGAGATGGCATCATCATCAGAAGCATCAAAAGCAGAAGTAAACGACGATACCGCCGTGACCACGACGAGTAGAAACAACAACAACAATCCCTTTGCACGAGAACAAGAAAAACGAGAAGGACATTTTGACGCGGAAGGAAAAAATGAATTGACATCACAAACACCATCGTCGTCATCACCTAAAAACTCTGATGGGAGAACAAACGACGACGGTGAGAAAGAAGAAGAAGAAGATAAAAAAGAAGAAGAACAAGAGAATAAAAGAGACGTTTCGGACATCTCCAGAATACGGTTTCGGAGGCAGAGTTCCGTGCACGACATCGGTCCCATAGAACTTTCGTCCACGAAAACGACCGTCTTGGACATCAAGGAAAAACTGAAACAGTTTGTCACGGAGGAAGAACAACGCGCGAAGAAAAACGAGGAAAAAAAAGACGGAGGAAAAACATCATCAATAACGAATAACTTAACGACGGACGATATAAAGATACTTTATTTAGGTAAAGTTCTAGACGGGTGCGACGATGCGACGTTGTTTCAGATCGGTATTCCCGCCGCCGGAATCACGACGATTATGCACGCGCACGTCGTCCCGCCAAACATGCGAAGGAGAAGTTCGGCGCAAAAGTTAGCCACGTTAGGGACAAAGTTATTGCTTAGCGGCGGAGAAGTCAATGGGAATGGTAACGCGCAACCTTCGTGTTGTTCGATACAGTAGTAGTTTTTTTATAGTCCACCTTTATTTTAGCAGATAAAACAACTTTGTATATATAAGTAGTAGCATTGAATTAAGCGTTGCAAGTTTACCAGTATTATTATTCTTCGCGCATATAATCATTTGATTAAAAAAAGAAAGTATCTAATACACGACACTTCCGCCGAAGATCTTCCATCCACCGTCAGAAGTTCGGCGCATTTCATATCGTGCTCTATATGTCGACTCGTACACATCGTCATCGTCCACTTTGGATCTATCCTTCAACACAGCCAACTCGGTCAATCTCGCTTCTACGATGGCTTCGTCTTCGTTGTAAATTTCAATCTTTTCAATCACCAGTTTATTCAACTCGTACTCCCAGCACCAGCCGTGAGAGGCGACATCTTCTGCTCTCAACGTCCATTGCCTCAACATCGGTCCGTCGAGAATATTGCTCAACGCGCGAGAATCGTGAGAGCTACCGAGCGCTTTTGCTTTGATTTGTTGCCATCTCTTCACGACCGACTCCGCAGTGCTTTCGTCCATAGGTTTCTTCACCGGTTTCGGAAGCGAGATCGAAGGGACTGAAATTTTTGGCATCTCAATCTTGGGAACTTCAATTTTCGGCACAGTTGGAAATTGTGGCGGCTTCAAACCACTGATACCACCACTACTATATTTGCTGTACTTGTCTTTCGTCGTCGTCTTGTGGTTGTTGTTATTGTTCGTGTTCTTTTTTGGCGCGGGCGTAGATTTCTTATTCGCGTTTTTCTTTTCGGTGGCGCTTCTTTGCCACGAGGGCAATTGCACGTTTTGAAAAGCGCTCGAGTTGTTGCCAAAGAAGTTCATCGCGCTGAATACGATCGCTCCAGTAAAGGCTAATCGCGAGATCACGCCTACACGGTACTGGGTAACATCTTTCTTCAACGCGACTGGAACGTCATCGCTCGGGAAAAACGAACTCAACACGCTCGCAGAACCTTTCGTCAAAGCGCGCTTGGCCGCAGATCCCGCACCTTCAATCTTCGCAAACGCCGGAGAAAGTGCGTATCTGTCCACAAAACCAGTAACCTTCGGATTTGAGAACCACTGTTCCAAAGAAATCGGTGCAACGCGCGCCGAGTCTCTGAAAAGAGGAAACGCGACTTGCTGAATCCATTGATCGACTAAGGCGCACACGCCTTCGACGACGTCGCCAGACGGAGAATTTTCTCGAACGAAAGTTGCCATTTCCGAGTTGGAAGTTTCCTCCGAAGACAAACCTAAAAGCTTACACGCGGCTTCCGTTTTACCGAGCAACACTAAGCACACCGTGCGCTCGATGGTGACATCCCCAATTTCCGAAGTTTGGTTGGTATTCTTAGCAGCGATTTCAAGCTGTTCCAAGATGTCATCCGCATCCACGAGCAGCAACGGGTTGCCACTCATTAGACCGGCGACAATGTGCGAGATGGAAGCTCTGTACACTTCTTCCGGGTCAGCTGGGACATGATCTGGCGCTTCAACAAACATCGCGGCGTGCTCATACGCGGTTAAGAAGCGAGACGACTGCGCTTGTAAATCTGCTTTTGAAATCAACGCCGCGTCGTCGTTTTGAGCTTCGTTTTCATCGACCCCTGGTTTCGCCCATAAACACTTTTTCAACGCCATTAAGCCGAGCTCGCGACCTCGCCTTTGGTCTAAAGGCACCGCGAGCAGTTCAAGCGCGACGCCAGGTAACGCGTCGTCGAGTTCCTTGTAGATTGCATCCTTCAAATCCGGAGCGAAAGATTTGGACTTGCCACCCGGCGCCTTCTCCAATGTTTTCAACGCCAGTTCTAGCATGTCGCTTCCTTCCACGTAACTTGGTCGTTTACCTAAGCTATATAAAGCTTCTTGCGCGTATTCGCACGTGGCCATAGAGGACGTTAACGCGACATCGCGCTTCCCGTTGCTGTTAACTGAATCCCCGCCTCTCCTATTTTTCGCCGTTAATATGGCATCCGCGTACTCTAAAACTTTTTGATTTTCGCCCGCTTCCAGCAACATCGCCAAAGCCGCCGGTGCTCGTTCAAAATCAATCGGAGTCAACACACCGTTTCGCAAATCTTCGTCGTGGTACGCTCGGGCTTCTTTATCGGATAAAACTGCCACGGCTTCCTCGATTAAACTTTCTCGGCTTTGACGCAACGTGTTCGAGTAGCCTTCAAAGACTTGCGCGTATTTCATCGCCTCGCCGGCTTTGGGAATAGTCGCGCGCGTCGCACGCGCTGGAGATAAGTCCAAAATGCCGTAGTACGATATCGGCAAAAACACGTGCGTGTTTTTCATCTCGTTCATAATAGAATCCTCTTCTTCAACCGGCGAGGACCTCTCCGCCGGAATCTCAAACACTTCTTTCTGCATCGGTAAATTAAACGAACTCATCGTTCCTGGTTCGTCGTCCATCTTCGTCTGCTGCTCTCGTTTATAATTCTCTCCTTCTTTTCCTCCTCCGGCTTCCTCCTTTTCCTTCTTCATGATGGCCACGCGCTCGGCGTAGGACAATATTTTTGGTTTTTCTTCGTTTGTTGCACTATTTGAAGCGGCAGCAGCATCTTCGACTTGCGCTGCTGGTGTGCTCCACGGCAACGGATCCTCCTCCGAAGGCACATCGTACTCTTTCGCGTCACCACTCTCATTACTTTCCTCATTCGCATCGCCGGCGTTAACCGCATCGTCGGCGGTCACTCGCAACTGTTGTCGTCGTCGCGCACTTTTGAAACGAAAACGACGATCAGTCGCAGGATTGATGGCGGGAGTTCGATTACAAAATTGCGACGAGGAAGACGTCCTCCTCCTTCCGGAGGTGGCGGCGGCAGATAAACTCGATCGATCCAGAAGACCAGAAGACGAAGAAGAAAACTGTTTCCTATGGTGAGATCCAATGCCACTCGCCGTCGTAGCAGCGGTAGCACGAGCAAACATTTGGATGATATTTTAAAACGTGTGTGATTTTTTGGCGCGAACTCAACAAATTTTTTCGAAAGATATTTCATGATGATCGTTTTCCAACAATTTCAAAAATTACTATTCATCTGCGTCCGACATGTCTGTTAGTTCAACGAAGCGAACCTTGGAGGAATTCGAATACGGCGACGCGTACATCGCATCACTCACTGCGATTTCATCGCTCCAATTTATTCTCCCATCTCTTATTTTTAAGATATTAGCTACGCAATATCCAATCGTGCATATCGAAGTATACAAGATGTATCGCACCCAGGCGACAGCGCCTAAACTGACCAACAACTGACTCGTCGCTAAAACACCCAGCGCCGGTAACCACGGCACGAAAGGCGTTTTGAAATCACCCGCCGTCGGAATATTCATTTCTTCCACATCGAGCATATAGAACGAGCCAGTTTCTAGGACTATAGATACTGCCATGACAATCAGCGACCAGGATGGTTCATTTTGTATGTACAATCCCGAGAATATCATCGACGACGCACAAAGAAGTGCACATCTCAGCAACGCAGGCGATCTGTCTTTGAAAGAAGTCCCATCTTTTGGTGTGTATCGACGCACCAACAGCCCCATGTTAACGCTCAAAAATATTGAGAGCGTGCCTATTGAAACTAATTGTGCTAAAATATCTATATCTACAACTAAAGCGAGCAAGCCGGTTGTGACTCCGGTGAAAATGGATGCATTTGCGGGTGTTCCAAATCGAGGCGATACTTGCGCAAACCACTCTGGGAGCAAACCATCTCTGGACATTGTCATATAAACTCTCGGCTGCCCCATCAACGAAGAGAGTAAACTTGTCGTGATTGCAAAAACAGCACCAACGGAAACGACTACGGAGGCCCAATGTTCGTGATTGTTATCAAAAGCAACCGCAAAAGGAGCATCAACGTTAATCTCCGTGTAATGGACCATGCCAGTAATCACCAACGCCATAAAGCAATACAAACATCCGCATATTGTGAGTGACCCCAAAATTCCAATCGGCAAATCTCTGCTTGGCTTTTTCGTTTCCTCTGCTAACGTCGCCACGGTATCGAAACCGACAAACGCGAAGAATACCATCGAAGCGCCAGAAAGAATACCTCGGAATCCAAACTCCGGAGGTACGAACGGTTTCCAATTCTCCTCGTCTACACTCGTACTCCCGGTGATTAGTACGAAAACGACCGAAAGTAATGCTGCGCTCGTCACTGCAATATTAAACTTCGCCGTCTCTTTCATGCCGACGACAAGTAATACAGTTAAAACGCCCACCAATAAGAATGCGACGACATCAATCTCAATCAAAGACTCGTACACGACGAAGCGAAGAGCGTTCGGACTTTGCCCGATGAGAGTCGAGAAGTAACTTGTAAATCCACGAGCAACGGCGGCGCCCGCAATGGTAAGTTCGAGAGCGAGATTACATCCAGTGATGAAAGCGATGTATTCGCCAAAGGTCAAGGCGATGTAATTATACGCAGAGCCGGTGACAGGAATTTGTATGGCAAACTCAGTGTATGCTGTCGCCGTAATCAAGGACGTTATTGTCGCGAGTAAATACGAAATAACAACTGCCGGCCCTGCGTGTACTTGTGCCGCAGCGCCAGTCAAGACAAACACGCCGGCTCCAACGACACCACCTATGCCGAAGAAAATCAAATCCAATGCGCCTAACTCTCTCTTTAACGACGACTCGCTCGAAGAAGAAGTTGCTCCTTCCAAACACGACCTCTCTGATTTCACTTTCAGAGCTCTAGTGCACAGCAATCGCGTCGCATCGAGGATATCTCGGCCAGTTGGCATGATATGACCTCGAGCTCAGTGTTTGCGTTTTGAAGTTTTAAAGTTTTTCGAGACTCTTTCCATCCAACTGTCTCTCTCGAAGTGGAAAAACAAACAACAAGAGAAACACAACCCACCACAAAAAAGAGAGACACCTACCTACGTGCAGATGATATGAGTGCGGCGTTGTGGTATCACCAGAGAAAATCATTCTTGCGATCAGCGTTTATATTAGTTTTACTCTTCAGTGCGACAGTCGTAATACTCTTTGGTGATGTTTTGTTTCTCGCTCAAAGAAACTCATCAGAGACATCAACATCATCGTCTGCTGCATCTTTTGACGACGGTGTAGGTGTTTCGAACCAAGCAGTCGCACAAGACGTTGATAGAAAGGAACCCACAGAATCAAAACAAGTAGAAAGTGAAGAAATACACGGAAAGGTTGATGTAATGGAAGAGAATTTCCTCGATGAATCATCAACAACAACGACAACAGAAACAGAAACGACAAAAGCGTCAAAACTGACTCAAATGCAAAAGGACACGTTAAAAAAAGTAGTAGGCGCTGAATTCTTCGATGATCTCATCCCACCCGATTATGTTCCGCAAACCGAATATAAGTCTCCTTGTTGGAGTGCAGACGATAGTTTACGATGTTTGCCGTTTTTCTACGTGTTGGGACACTGGCAATCCGGCGGCCAGGACTTGATTGGAAGGCTTGTTAAACATCCAGAGGTTGTTGGATCTCGGCATTTTCATTTTTGGAACGAACCGAGGCCGCCGCGAGAATATTGGCAAGGCTACGGTTTCGCCACAGACACGATTAGAAAAAACGACGATACGAAAGATCTTATTTTCGGCGACGACTCCCCGGGGACATTTGCAAACTCCTGGAGCGAATCGACGCGCTTGCATCTTTCCTTTGCCGAAGACGTTAAAGAGTGCTGGTTGAAGTGCCAAGAAAAACCAAACGATATTCCTGACGGAAAGACGCAAACCGAGCGTCGAAGATGTATAGACGGTGATTTAGAAGACCAGAACGCAGAACCAATTGGATGCGGACGACAAGCGATGAAAAATGACCCTCCTTCCGAACTTGGAGGACACGGCATGAGCGTACCTCACTTGATGCGCTACGTGTATGACATTCGAGACGAAAACGCCCGCGGCGACGAAAGCATGGCGAGCAAATTGAAGTTTATACTTTTGCTCAGAGAACCGGCAGAGCGATTACACGACGCATTTTGGCACTACGACCATTACCAGAAACATTTCGGCGCTAGTGAAGACGGGTTTGATCAATTCGCGACGGAAATGACGAATCATTTTAAGGTGTGCGAAAGCGAACACAGCGCAAACGGATGCGCGCGACGATTTGAAACCTACCATCCTAAATTTGAAGCCGTGTTCTTCCACGCAGACCAGCTCATTAAAAATATGTACTCAGTGTGGATCGAAAGATGGTTTCAAGTGTTCGACAAAGAGCAGTTTTTGTTTTTGCGCAGCGAAGACGTTTTCGGTCTACCTAATCCAGTTTCCGCGACACCATCGGATTACGAAAACAACGAGAAGTCGAGGAAACTTGGCATGTCTGAAGCGTTACAAAAAGTAGCGAGACACTTGAATCTCGGTGAAATGTCAGATGCATTGACGGAGCAGATGGTAGAAATGCCGGAGACGGACGACGCGCGTGTTTTGAAGAAGGGCAAAATGTCACCCATGCGAAAAGAAACGAGAGCGTTACTGAACGAGTTTTATCAGCCGTTTCTAGTAGAGTTAGCCGAAAAGATTGGAGACGAAGCATTCATGTGGGATGATTTTAGACGTTAGGAAAGCGATGATTTAGTATTTATAGCCATACATGCATATACGCATGTCTTACATCATGTGATTCGCTTCTTTGATTCAACATACTTGTATTTCAAGTATTTCAAGTTTCAAGTTTTTTCAACACATGCATCAACAGACTTTAACAGAATGGTTCCTAACAGAACACCCCTTTTTACTATTCATCTTCATTTAAATGCTTTACAGTATTTGTCATACTGTTGATGTTCCCTTCATTGGTATTATCATCTCCCGTAGTTTGCATTCCCTGCACGTATGTGTATTCAACCGCGTCCACTCATCGAGTGCGCGCACCGCGACGGCGCGTTTTCCCCCGATTAGGGGTTCATAATGCAGCTCAGCAACACACATACAGCAAAGAGAACGATGATGTCTTAGCGAATTCAATACTATCAAATGGAAAAGTCACAAAGATTGCGCATCAGCTACTTCGTTCTTGCGTGCGAGCGGACGATGTAGTCATAGATTTGACCTGTGGTAGAGGAACTGATACACTTTTGTTTTTAGAGCTAGTTAAAGCTGATGGTTTGATTGTTTCGCTCGATATTCAACAAGAAGCGCTTGACATCACGAGGAGAAGAATACGTGAAGAGTTCTGCGAACACATTAGCGACGAGGCCGAACGAAAGAAAATAGAAGAGAGAGTGTATTTTGCCCGAACATGTCACTCTGTGTTTGAATCCGTCGTTGATGGGATTGCGGAGAAGAAAGGAAAGAAAAAATCCGAAACGAACGAAATAGAAATAGGAGCGTTTACGATGAACTTGGGATATTTGACCGGGAAGGACACGGATAAATCAATCGTAACGAGAACTAGAACTACGTTAGAGGCGCTCGATAAAGCGAGTAAATTGTTGCGCGTCGGTGGTTTGATCACTATTTGCTGCTATCGTGGACATGAAGGAGGTTCAGAGGAAACCGACGCCGTTCTCGATTTTGTTTCGCGTTTTCCACCAGAGATTACGGTTACAAAAATAGACGTATTAAACCGGTCTGGGCCTGTATTGCTTAGCTGCTATCGCCAACGGTGATGATATGTAAATAGGGATTGTAATTATATATTTTCACTTGCATTTGTTGTTCTTGTAAGTATTTCAATTTCCTCTAGGAAGAAGCCGGAACGGCTTCGACGCCAGCAGCCGCGCTTTCTTCCTCTTTTTTTACTTTTACTTCTTCTTTCTTAATCTCTTCTCCTACTTTTGTCTCCTCTTCTCCGTTTTTATGAGCATCAGGTTCAGATTTCACCGCCGCCGCCGCTTCGTCCGAGGCCGCGGATGATGGCAACAGAGCCGCAGGTTTTCTCGCTACGCTCGCCAAGAGCGCTTGCACTCTGTCGTTGTACGCTTCTGGTAGTAATCTTTCCAAATACGGGAGCATATCCACGTACGAATTTCGTATCGTTTGTTCCGCCATTCCGCTCACGGCTGAAATTTGACTCACATTGGCTATATCTTTTTTGTCTAATATGTTCGTCGCTAAGTATATCGCCGCCGCGGCTATCGACGCCGGCTGTTTCTGTGAATATCCTTCTCCCGTTTTGATTTCCCGGAATTTTTGAATCGCCGAACTACACACTCGAATGAATTCAGAATTCGCCAAACCCAAGTTACCGCAGAAGCGATTCGTGAGCAGTTCTGGCGTAATCATTTGCTCGTTCATTTGCATTTGTAAGTCCAATCCTTCACACACGCGTATGATGAAGCGGTAACATCTCCCGATCTCTTTTACGGTTGAACCGACGGCGGCGCCGCAAATCTCTTTAAACGTTCTCGTTTTACCTTCTTGTCGACAAGCGATGTATAAACACGCGGCAAACATAGCGACCGAGCTTTTGCCTTGCGTGGAGTGCGAGGACGTCACCACTTTATATAACTCACACGCTCCACTCTTGATGGTTTGATTCATCGCCATGCGGTCCGCCATATCTCCAATTTGCGAAAATGCCGCCATTAAAACTTTATCCGGGTTGCCTTCTCTGTTGTGCAATCTCGTCAGCGTTTGGTTAAAAGTCCCGTCTGGATTTCGTCCTATGGTTGTGCTTAAACCACCCCCGGAAAGCATGTTATTCGTCGCACCGACGGTTCTCGACGGATCACCTCCCGCTTTGTCCGAATCTGAAAACGTTCTCCATTCCGAACACTCATCGATCGTTCGACTTTCGACGACTAAACCGCACTCGGTGCAAATCAAATCCCCTTGCGCGTGGTCTTCGACTAACGTCGTTTGTACTTTACATTGCGAACAAATTTGCGAGAACTTCTTCACCTCTTGCTGCGCGGGAGAAGGTCCGGACATGACGCGTTTCAGTCGTTCTGTGTTTTCTTCTTTTCACCTCTTTTTGGTCGCGTTTTCGTCACAAAAGTATTATGTGTGATGATGACACGGAGAAGAAAGTTTAATGAAGTTTGAAGTTGAGATGAGTTCTTCTTCTTTCTGTCTGATGAACACAAAAAAAACAACATGCATCAAAAAAACACTTCAGAAAAGAAAAAGACGATGTCGCCTCCGATGATGACATACGAGGAGAAGGAGAAGAAGAATCAACAACAGTTACAACCGTCGTCAAATCCTTCGACGTCGCAATCGCTGCTCGATATCGAGAAAAAAGACACGACACGACCAAACGGAACGGCGACGACGATTGGTTGTGGAGCTGCTTCGAGTTTGTTGAACATCGTTCAGATGAAAGAAAATCACTCAAACAGAAGAAGGAGCGATATTTATACCAACAACATTGCACTCAACGAAGAGATACAGAAACAAACGAATAGCAAAGAAGAAAAAGACGTGCTGATAAAACCAAACATAATGCCATCAATAGCCCCTGCGCAACCCTCGGCGCTTTTGAGTAAGTTGTCCGCGTTTTTGCCTCAAATGCACGAGGCGAACTTACAGTTGGAGGAAAAAATTCAAAAAAATCCGATATTAGCAAAACGAGAGATTGAAATCGACGCCGTCCTCGACGAAGAAGCAGATGATGCCACGGACGATGCAGAAGAAGAAGAAGAAGGAAAACCACAAATTGAGATGAGTTTAGGTATGGGCGTTGTAGATTTGAAAACGGCGGAGGTGGTAGAAGAAGTTGAAAAGTTGGTTGGAGGTTTCGCTAATAACGAATGGAATAGTAAGAGCGAGAAGACCAACGACGACGCCGAAGGAGAAGAAGACGAAAATATCGAAAAAGCTCACAAGAAGAAGAAAAAGAAAAAGATAGAAGTGTTGTAATGAATGCATTCCACAAAAAGGAAAGCGGCGCGTGCACGCGCATAGGAATCGTGCAGACTTGTGTATTTTCTTGTTCATTGTTGTAACATTTCTAATAGTCTCTTGGCGAGAGTCTTCTCCGCGAATGCTCGCAAAGTAGACGCATCGTCCGCAACATTCACTGAAACCGCTATGGAGTTCAAATTTGCACCTTTGCCTTCATTTCCGTTTTGAGTGTGTACTAAATTCAAGAGTCGCTCGGCGAAGGACTGCGCTCCGGTTTTCGCGTCGCCGCCCAAAGGATTAGAGCTCGCGTATTTAAACGAACTGTTCATTGAGCGAGCTTTGGTACACACGGCGAGTCTGTTAAACGTGCTCGGATCGCTCGTTCCGACGTAACAAAACGCACATTCCGTTCCGAGTAAGATTTGAAAGTTCAAAACCGCTCCCGGTGCTTCAACGGAGAAAACTAAATTTTCCCACTCTTTCTTTTGATGTTCTTGTTGTTGCCCTTCCATGTTCACGACAAGAGCACAAACCTATGTATTGTAATGTAATCTATGTTAAATAAAACTTTTCTTCCTCTCGATCGATGAATAGAGACCACGTCCTCCTCCTCTTTATTCTTCTTCTCTTTCTTTATTAAATTTCTTCCTAGTCGTTCATGACGGGTTTGTTTTCCGAGGCTCTCGGTCCTTTGTCCGTCGGTCCTTTCGCGAACTGATTCTTGGCCCCGCCGGCGTTCTTCAAAAAACTTCTGAAATACGGAGCGTTGACGTCGTAAATCATCTTTTTATTAGTAGTGGTACTGTTGTTTTACTGTTTCGTTGTTGCTGTTGCTCTTGTTGTAAGCGCTTTTAGAATGAAGATCTGATCTTATTCTCATAAAAATAGGGGTTTCCATCAAAAAAAGCAGCAGAAAAAAACACATCTCAAACAAGAAGAAGAAGAAGAAGAAAATGGTACGCACGTACAATAAAACTGGGAAATACTCGAAGAAGAATAAGTACGCAGAAGAGTTGGACGACGACGACGAGGAAGAAAGGGAATCTGGCTTTTCCCTGGACGACGATAACGACGGCGAGGATGAAAATAATCGGAATAAACAACCAGCAGTTATCGACGAGTCTAAGTTAACCGCTCGACAAAGAGCGAAATTAGGACAGTCCACGGACTTTGACGAGAGTTTAATGTCTTTAGATTACGGAGACCCGCGAGGGAGCATGTTGAGTAGCTTTAGCAGACGGAAGAGAATGAAAATGACGGAGGAGGAAATCGCCAAAGCCGAAGCCGCGGAGATATTAAAGAAAGAACATAACTTGAAAATGAGTAAAGAATACAACAAGAGGAAGAAGAAGGAAAAACGCGAAGCGATTATGGCGAAGATGTTCCAAGCCACGGTGAAACGAGGTGATAAAGAAGAGCAACAAATTAAAGACGCGGCTGAACAGCGATTGAAAGAAAAACGGTCGAAACGAGAGTCTCTCTTCCCAGATCAAGGATTTATTCGGCACATTTCGAGTGCGACAAAAGGCGGCAGTTTTATCATTTTACCGGCTGGCGCATCGAGCGAAAACGTATTCGCAGAATAATATTTGCGCTAGAGTGTACTTGTATTTTTAATCTTCAATAGCTACGCGTAGGGTGATAGGCCGTAATCGAAAGACTCACTCCGTCTCGTCGCGCCACTTTCGTCCTTTTCATAAAAGTTTGGTCCGCTGTACGGATCATACATTTCCCGCAAGGACCAATCCAAGACTTTCATTCTGTGGTACCTTTTCTTGGAGAGCTCCAATACACTATTGAGACGATCTAAAATTGAGACGCTCGGGTCGAGACGCCATTGCCAACCTTCGAGAACCATTACTGTAACAACTGCAATCATAATCGACGGGTCCAAACATAACCTATGTTCTTGCACAATCTCAAAGACGCGCGACATGCAGTCTCCCGCTCTTGGTGGTCCAGCCGCAAACTGTTTCACCGCTTCTTCCATCTCTGATTTGAATCTCTCGGACTCGATTGCATTATTCTGAATGGAAGTGTCTTTAGAGGATGGCGCCACAAACTTCAAAATTCTTTCCGCGACGCCGCGTCCATCCCAGCGAAGCATTGCTGAAAACATTTCCGCTAAATCTGATTGGTTCTCTCGCGTCAGCGTCGCGGCGAGCCCGGTATCTAAAATGATAATTTCCGGTTTCGGAGCATCCGTCATTTGTCGTTCGCCGTTCGCTTCCAAAGTTGGTCCGTGATCTTCGGCTTCTGAGCTACTAAACATCATATTTTTGCCCGGTAATCGAACTAAAATATTCCCCGGATGCAAATCTGCGTGTAAGAAGTTGTCGTCGATGAGCATTTTCAATAAAGTTTGCACGCCCAACGCGGCTAACGTTTTGTTTTGTTCCGAACACTCGAAACCTATCTTCTCTGCTACTTCTGGCGATACTAAATACGAACTTATCGTTGTCCCAGATTCAAACGTTTCCACCAGCACATCTTCCGCGGATAAGGACGTTATGGGAGTAGGAAAGGATACCGCTGGCATCAACAGGAAGGATTTTCGAAACCGGTTCAAATTTTCAGCCTCGACGCCTAAATCAACCTGAGACAACATGTGCACCCCGAATTGACCGACGGTATTTTCGAGTTGCAAAGGTTCTAGCCAAGAAATGTTCTTCGTGAATGATGCGAACCACAGAAGAATTTTAAAGTCGCGCTTCAACGCGTCAACAACGCCCGGATGTCTAACTTTCACCGCCACTTCTCGTCGTTTTTCCTTTCTTCGCCGTTTCTTTGTCACCACTCCTTCTCCCCCTTCACCAGCGTTTGTTCCGTTTTCTTCGTCGTGCACGACTTCGTCCAAGTGTAAGAAATGACCTATTCCAGCAGCACCATCGTTCCACATGTCGCGTATGCCGTCCACGACGGCATTAAAACCTTGACCAGATAAGAGCATCTCGACGCCCGCGATGAGCGCATAGTTAAATCTCGAGAATAAATCCTGTCGTTTCTTCGACGATTCAGCGACGCCCTCGCGAAGCGTAGCCCTGTGTACTTGCGCAATTGATCCAGATGCCATCGGGTGTTCGTCGAAGGATTCAAAAATATGATCGAACGTATCGCCATACACCCTTTCTAAAGTTGACTTTGTGTGCTCCCATTTGTGTTCTGGAGCGGTAGATTGTAACTTTTCGAGTTCGTGACAGAGAACCGCCGGAAAAACGTCGTATCTCGTCGATGCCCACTGTCCCCATTTAATGAACGCTGGACCTGCAAACTCCAGTGTCTTTCGAATCAACATGTACCAGAGTTTTTTATACCACAGCGGACAGCTTTTCAGGTACGTCAAAGGGGCGAAGACGAGCGCAGGCGCAAACAAAAACGCCAAGTGTATTGAACGCAAAATAGTCATCACTTTTTCCTTCGCATGATCGCTCAACTCATCGTTGACGTGTTCTGCCGTGCTACTATTACTCGACGGTGTTCCAGATGACTCGGCTTGATTGCACTTAGCCAAGCGATTGTCGAAGTAATATGTCTTGGCTACCATTCCAAAAATCGGTAACGACGCCGCGCAGAGCGAACCCACTACGATTCTATTATTTCTTTTATTCGCGCTTCTGAGTGCCGCCGTACTACCACTATTACTATTACTACTACTAATACTACTTTTAGTATTCCGTTTTACTGCTGTTTTCCCGTTGATGGACGTGTACATTTTCCTTTGGGCAAAGCGCAAAGCAAAATTCGCGTTCGATATCGTCTGCGGAGTCAAAGCGCTCTTTCTCGCTATCGCCGCTTTGTGTGTCGTTTTCGTTGCCAAATGCAGCGCTCGGACAGAGTGAGGTACACTTTTTGTCGCGCTATTCCATCTATTCCGATACATCGCTTTCATCGCGCTTGAAGAATACTGTCGTTTGAGTGGGATTGTTTTCGCGGGGGCAGATGTGAGGAAAAGTCTCCTCGACGCGAAGTAAGACGCCGCCGCTGATGATGATGATGATGATGATGATGATGATGATGATGTTGGCGACGGCGCATCTGCTAACAACCACTTTTTCCCTCCTCTTCTAAAAAACAGACTCGACGCTGCTCTGTTTGCTGCACTTGTGTGAGAAGAAGAGGAAGAAGAGTACAATGTCGACTGCGATGAAGAGGCGAACTGATGCGTCGCTGCCCGAGAAGAGGAGGACGCTATCGTGCGTGTCAGTTGGCGTCGCATTTTCTTTTTGTTTGTTATCTTGTGTGGTTTACTCGGGGGTTAAAATTGGGATTTGCTACTCCGAGTAGTTTTTGCTTTTTGGAAGGTAGAGGAATGATTACAAAACTAAAAAATTTCAAAACGCTCCGTCGATGGTTGGTGGCGCCGGTTTCTTCATTTGCTCCTCCTTCTCGTCGAACGTGCGCTTGCACTGTTTTGCGAATTCCCAAAAGTACACCTCGTTTCCTATGCTCATGATTTCGTTCAAAACTAAAGTAGCCGAACGCCCGGGTTTCAAATCCACTCGACTCGCACCGACGACGGTTACGCCACGGTTAATTTTTCCCGCTTCGTCTTCTAAACCGTTCACCGAAAACGGTCGAGTCGTATATACGGGATCTTCATTCGCTTCTCGCTGCGAACGCGTCAAGTGGCAAAACCGTTCGGCGTCTTCTATGGACTCAAAAGCAACCACGTGAAACGTATCTTTCGGTCTCTCCTTTTCCGGTATTTCTCCCGGAACCATTTGCATGCACAGAAACTCCTCGTATTCTTGGTTTGGTCTGTTGACGAAAATAGCGTGGACAGCTCGTAACGATTTGTAATAGTATGGATCGCGGAGTTGCGGGTGAAGATTACTTTCGTCTTTGCTTTCCTCGCCGAAATCCATCTGCTTGTAGAAATCTTCCTCGGAAGCGCCGGTTTCGTTTTTTGGCACATTCAAGCCGTACTTATCCAGCACGGCTTCGTACTTTTCAAAAAGCTCGTCTTCGGTGTATTTCATCGTCATGAAATCTCTATCCATATTCTTAAGTGCTTCCTCTAAATCTGCAGGCATTTGTTCTTCTTCGCTATTTTTGCTCGCAGCGCTACTCGCAGACGAAGAAAACTCTTTAACCTTCGCTTCAACTTTTTTAATCTCTTCTTCGCTAATATTATCCACCGCGGCGCTATCGATGCTATCGGTAATGTTGCTAAAAACAGTTTTCCCGTCTCGACCAGATCCGTCATATCCTTTTCCATTTCTTTCGTCAATCTCGGGTAGCAGCGTGGGAATGATGACATCATCTTTTCCGCTTGCATCGTCTGCTTTATCTTCTTCCGTTTTAGCCAGAAAAGATTTTTGCAATTGTTCGACGTAATCTTCCGGTTTCATCCATTTCAAATTCGCGCCCGGGTGCGGAGTTTTCATCTTCTTACCAGCGATATCTATCGTTCCTGTTTTAAAATCGACTATCCGCTCGGCTTCTTTGATGGCACTTTCCGCGCCCTGGGCGTCGCCGACTCGTTCGAGCCATTCCGCGCGTTTTACTTCCGCCTCGGCCTGTTTCATCTTCATTCGAGTCAGCATTTTCAGTCTTTCCGTAATCATAATTTCCACTTTTTTAAAGTTTTTCACCTTTGTTCTGTCTTTGCGCAACTGTTTCAGCCTCCATTTCAAACGCGCTCGTTCTATTTCCACGCGTCTCTCGTTCACCGGAAGTTCGTTCAAATCTTTCTCCTCCATCGAGAGCATTTCCTTCACCAACTTTACGTCTCTCTCGTCTCGAAAACGTTTCAAAACGACGTAAGTCAGCGCGAGCGCAATCCATTGCGGGGAAAAAATAGAGGATAACACGTTTCTCAACACCGTGTTCATCTTTCCTTTCGAGGACGGCGAAGATGTGGATGCCTTGGGTCCTGTGTATTCCACCTCGACAAAGTTTCGAGAGAGCTCTTCCACGGACAACTTTTCCACGTCCTTCATCTCTTCGTTATAGATGCTCACCGGGTCGTTGTTGTTATTATTACTACCACTACTATACACAATATCGTCTGAATGATTCGCTTTCTTTCCTGATTTTGATGATTTTGATGATGACGACGACGATGAAGAAGATGAAGACGAAACAGAGTTTTCGTCGTTTGTATCGCCGACGGCGGCATTTGTTGTTGCTTTAGGAATCCTTCCTTTTTTTGTTGATGATGATGATGACGCGTTCGAGATTTTCAATTGGATCACCATTGGTTCTCCAAAAAGCGCACGAGAGGCGAGCATGGAAGTGATCATCGTGAATTCTGCTCTTCGTATCCTTCTTTTCTTATCTTCCTTCTGCCGACCGAGTTCTTTGCAACAATTGAAGAAAAATACAGTTGTGCCAGCCAGCTGATTTTTCTGCGAAATGAAGAAGAGAGAATAAAAAAAAAAGTCAAACACAGCAGACACAAAAAAACGCACCATAACAAAGGAAAGATATTATTAAGCGAATGTATGCGCACCCTTTTGTATGCCAGCTGATCGTGCATGCACCAAACACAGACGCGAGAAAGAATGGCTTTACCTCTGCATCATCTGCGGCGTCGTCGCTCAACGCGAGAGGAGGAATGAGAAGAGAAAAGCGGGGACAACGCGTGAGAGTATCTGCGTCCTTGCCTGAATATCCACAATCGACTGAAGACTTGTATTTCATCTTGGGCGTTTCCGTCGGAGCGAGTCAAGAAGCCGTCAAGCGGGCGTATAAACGGAAAGCCAAAAGGTATCATCCAGACGTGAACAGTTCCCCAGAGTCCGCGGAAAAGTTCATACAAATCAAAGCCGCATACGAGACAATTCAATCAACCAGAGGCAACTTAGAAAACGTCCAAACGCGAGAGTGGAAAGAAAAATGGAAACAACAACTCAGGAATCTGAGGCGGGAAAGAGAGAAGAAAATAGCTGTCGCCACCAATAGGGAGAAGCGCGCTGACAAAGATGTTGAATCTCTAGTCGGCACCATGGAGATGCAAGCGCAGATATCGAATCAACTGAGAAACTTGAAAGCGAGAACCAACCGAAAACGAACGAGGCAGCAAACTTTGCAAAAGTCGACATTTAAAGAACCATTTGAACTGTCCGAGGAAGACTTGTGGAATCACGAGGTGCAGTAAAATGAATAGGATAGGATATAGATAGATTAGATGGACAAACACACGCATACGCGTGATATTAATGTTTGAGAGCAAACTACGCGCGAAATTAGTTTTATAGAAACGCGAATATTCTTGTTTTGTTTTTGATTTTTGCTACTAGATTATTAAGAACTAAATACGACTACTACATCGAGAAGCAAATGAAATTACTTCTCGACAGCTTCGCGGAGACGTCTAATGGTGGATCTCACGGTGACGGCACCGGAAGTGTTCAACGCGTACGCGCCGCCAGCTTTTACCTTGTGGCATCCGCTGCACCCCCAAATTCCGACAGCTTGACGCTTGACCGCATATTTACCGCAGAAGTCGCAGAAATACTTCGAGTGTTGCGAGATTTCTTGCTTCTTAATAACCTTACGGAGGGAGGCGCCGTAACGCGTACCGTATTTCCCGGTGATACCTGTACGTTTGAGAGAGGAGAGAAAAGAAAAGACATTTGGTGAGTTTCAGTCAAAACAGGAGAGAGTTGAGACGGGCGGACTCGCAAAAATTGTGGGAGAGAAAGAAATCCAAAGCCGTGGAATGACCACTGCGCGAGCGTGTAATCGATCCGAAAGATGCATAAACGCGTTAAGAAAACGTATGTACGTTTAACGTGCGCATTGATATGACCATCTACACGAATGATTGATACGAGCTACGCGCATTTCGAAACGAGAAAAAGCCCGGAAAACGAGGGAGACAGGGCTTCCGCTTGCTTAGGCGGAAAATGCGAGCGGTGCATTTGTCCCACATCCCATCCGATGCGCGCAACGCATCATCTCGCGTGAGCGCACATACGGTGCACAACTATTCTTCGATGTGATTAACGTACCGACTTTCTTCGTTCTCTTCGCCATTGTTTGCGCTTACTACAGGTTTTATATGAAGATTTTTCCTTTTCGCAATTTTTTTGTGTTCTGTTCTCGAGGATTTTTTGTTTCGGCATTCAGTTTGGCCATTCATGCTTTTCAAACGACAACTCCAGAAATATAAAAAATTTGGTGCACGCGCTTTGTACTTTAGTCGCTTTACGGTATCCAACACCGCATCGCTCACACCGACGACAATGGCATCGTCTACCTCCTCCTCCTCCTCCTCTTTCTTCTTTCCTTCCTCATTGTCCTCGTCTTTAAGGCGTTCCAATGCCGTGAGAAATAACGACAAGAACAGAAGGAGAAGGTGGGCGATGCGCTTCGCTTCTAACGAGAAAACTAGGAGCGTTTATTGCAACGACAAGCGTCGTGATAAAAACGACACGAACACGAATGACAAGAACAAGAAGAAGAAGAAGAACGAGAACAAGAATAAAAAGAACACAGAACACAACAAGCGAAACAGACGGGATTTTGTATCCTTCTCGTCTTTGGCGATTTTGACGACGTCTTTGTCGTGCTCTGGAACTTTCGCTGAAAAAGCTGAAGCAGCAAGAGAACCTTTCTGTGGCTACTATGCAGACGTCGACTCTCCCGTGTCGCAGGCTGCGTACCAAAGCACGTTTTCGGAGGGCTACGTGAACAATCTGCAAACGTTCGTGAGACAGGTGGGTAAATTTAAGAAGGGTAACAAGACGTGCCTTCCAGTGCTCGTTTTGCACGACCAGCGTCTTGATATGAAATATCTCGAAGCCATTGAAATCTTAGCGTTCACCCCCGACGATTTCCGAAGGGAGATTTTCTTCTACGACCAGTTAAACCGAGGAAAGTCGAAACATAAATTAGACTCAAATGCGAATCTAGATGATTTTTTACTCGAGGAACTTGCTGGCGTTCGGAGGGAATGCGGTTTAGCAGACGAGGGCATCCACATTATCGCGCACGGCACCGGCTGCGAGCTTGCGCTGAAACACGCGTTACAGAGTAAAAATCTCGTACACAGTTTGACGCTAATCGGCGGTGGATCTTCGTCAGAGCGAAATAAGAAAGATTTCGAAAGTCTGCAATTTTCCACCGCAGATGCTCGTAATACTGCAACCGACGATTTTTACGAGCGATATTGGACAAACAGAGGCAAATCGGGCACGTGTTTCTCAAACGCAACTTCGGCGCTAAAATATGTTTCTTCATTGGAAAATGATTGGGACGTAAAGAAGCTCTTAGCATCGGTCAAGAACGAAATACCGGACACTTTACGGGGTATTCGGGTCGTTCGAGGTATAAATGATGTGATATCGGAGGGCAACGCCAATGAGTTAGTTTCTTCGTTGAATGAAGCGAAATTCGAGAACAAGAGTAAAGTGAGAAATTCCTTGTGTTCGTTTGATAACAACATTGAGGCGGCGGCATCTTGCGTGCACTTAGACCGAGCGGAATATTTTCTGGATACGACGTCAACGTACATCTTGAAAATCGAAGAAGAACTCGTAGCGTAGTAGCCTGCGTATAATCTTAGCATATTCTAGAACATAAATGTACGGTACTTTCGTATATTACATTTGAACAATTTTACATTTTCATCTTTTGTCGTCCTCGAGTTTGACTGACTTCGGATTCGCACCTTGCACATCTGCACACGAAACCGTAATCCGACAAGGCATCTTGACGCCTGCTCCAATCTAGTTGGTCGTCTTCTAAATAGCTAATTGTTAGTTCCTCTCCTTTCCGTATAGGTTTACGCGCGACTAAGACGCAACTCCCGTTTATATCGGTCTCGTCTTTGAACGGATGACAGTTCGGATCGCAGTCGTGATTACAGTTGGATTGCAACGCAAAAAGCGCCGTTCCCAAACAAGGAATGTCGTATTTCACGTCCAACGCGTCCAGAAAAGGTTGCGTTTGTGGTAAAATTGCCATCTTTTGGTTCTCGTCGGCTAAGCCATCAACGGCGAGGAAATAGTTTTCCACCGGAGACTCTACGACGAGTTCTAAATTGTTCAACTCAAACATCCCGACGATGGCCCCCCACACCGGTAAAGAGAACAATCCAGGAAACGCCTGAGCGCGGTCTGGCCACGCTTTGCATAACAACTCTAAAGAACCTGATGCGAGCTCTATGAGTTGCTGCCTAAAGCTTTCCTCGTCTTTCTCCTCGACATCTGAAGGAATCGCGACGATATCCCACCAAATAGCTTTCTGAACGCGAGAAAACGGTTCCCAAGCAACTTCTAAAGCCTCCCCTAAAAATGTGATATTATTACTCGCGTCGCTCAAGGCGAGGCTGGCATTTTCTGTAACCATAGCGACTACTTTGGCAGCTAAAATGAAGATATCGTTCGTATCTTTGGCGTGCTCGATGAACTGATGCATCATAGATGCGCGATTTTTCGCCTGTTCGTCTTGGTCTCCGCTTTTGTTCCCTATACACATGGCTCGTTCGTGTGAACTCCAAGCGTTTTGCGCGCACTCGTTCGAGCAAAAAATTTCGCGGTAACACCCACCCACACACGCGCGTTCCGTTGGAAGTGGAAAGCACTGGTCCGCGAGAGGTAACTTCGGTTCGCCTACAGATGCCATGCTATTTAAGACATCGAGATCTCCCGACCTCCTCGCCGATTCCTCGGCGGCTGCGTCGCCGGCCGTCGTCGCCTCCATTTGTTGTTCCTTTTGTTGCTGCAGTTTCTCTTGCGCGGATGATAACTGATGAAACAATCTTTGACCAATCTGTTTTTCAATAGACCCGACGTATCGAAAACAGAACGAACAGACAATCGCGTCGTTTCTATTTCTCTCGTGTTGCATGGCCACCAACGGAGGTTCTATCAGCACCCGGTCGCCAACTATAAAATCTCTCGTCGCGTATAAGCCTTTACCTCTATTTTTTCCGCCGCTCATATTTGAATGATTAGAACTATTATTATTATTAGCAACATCAGCAGCAGCAGGAGGAGGAGGAGAAATAACACCGCTAGCGACGGCGGCAGGAGTATGATGGTGTCTTTGCACGCAGACGTTCGAAAAAGTTTCGTGACCACATTCCTCGATACCTCGTCGGATGAGTTTTTCGTAATATTTCGCTTCCGTGTTCACGTCGCTCGGTTTGAGAAGAATCTCAATCTGCGACGCCGCCGTGGATGAAGCTTCCGAGGATAACATCTTGTCAAACGTCTTCTCTGTCCCCTCCTCGTTGTGTGTGTGTTGTGTTGTGGTTGTGTTGTTTTTGATGAAAAAATGTTTTTTGTTGTCTGTTTTGATGGCACTTTTTCTTGTTTCATATCAGAATGGGCGGCGTGGTGTGGCTAAAAAAAGAACAATTTGGACGGCGGCCGATCGATTATCTTCTCCACTTTGTACGCACGCACACACAAGCAATACACACGTAAACATGGAACGCACTTACATCATGATTAAGCCGGACGGCGTCCAACGTGGTCTCATCCACAAAGTCATCGAGAGATTTGAGCAAAGAGGCTTCTACTTGAAGGCCATGAAGATGCAAATGGTCACCAAGGAACACGCGGAAAAACACTACGCGGATTTGAGCTCCAAGCCGTTTTTCGCTGGATTAGTCACGTACATGTGCTCTGGCCCGGTCGTTTGCATGGTCTGGGAAGGCAAGGACGTCGTCAAGACTGGTAGAAAGATCATCGGTGCGACCAACCCGTTGGCCTCGGAGCCGGGATCTTTGAGAGGTGATTTCTGCATCGAAGTTGGAAGAAATGTCATCCATGGCTCCGATGCCGTCGAGTCGGCGCAGCACGAAATCGGTTTGTGGTTCCCGGAAGGCGTTTGCGAATACGAACACGCCTTGCAAAAGTGGATCTACGAATAAATACTAAACAAATAATAACACGATTATTGTTAATACGCACAGGGTATATGTGTCGAAATATATTATCTTTCTATTAGTATCAACTCTTCTTTTATCTTCTAACGCCTCTGCTGTTCGTATTCTTTCGGTTCCGAAACGAAGGTTTTAAGCGCACTTCAGAGTCCAAGTCGTTGCAGACAAACCATTTTTTCGACTTTGTCACGGTATCCTCTGAATCCAAACTAACTTCGTACGAGTACATGTTCCACAGACAGTCCCACATGACGTGCGGCTGCGATTCGTATTGCTCGCTGCTTCCTTTCTTCAGCCTGAAGATCTCCCCTTTTTTGTTCACCTTCGCTTTTCCTTCGAGTTCGCCTAAACTCCAGTGCTTGACGATTTTGCCGCTCGACCAGACGCCTTTCCTAACGAGAACCAAGACGAGGTCGTTGATGTTGAAACGAAGCAATGGTCTAGGCTCAGCTTTTGTAGTCTTTGGCCGACGAATGCAGTCGTCGACGTCTTCTGGTGCAAATATCAATCCCTCTTCGCCATTTTTACCATCGAGTTGGATTTGATACGGGAAGCGCGCTCGAGGATTCAAGTCCAACTCGCGCACGGCAACCGCGTTTGGTTTGTACCAGTGTTGCACGACAACGCCAGATTTCCACCCCGTGCTCATTTTACACTGAACACATGCACCCAACGGGAATCGCAACTTCCGCGGTTCCGGACGCTTCATCAAATTCAGGCGTTCCGTTTCTCTCAAAAGATCTTCGTACAATTCTCCTTGCTCGCAATCACACTTCATCTTGTCAATCGCCGAATCGTTCATCTCTTGTAAATCGCACAAAAACGAAGGCTCAAATCCGTCGTATCGCATGCGTTCAGCACACGGGTCGCTACGTTCAAAGACTGGTTTTGGACGTCGAAAGGCAAACTCGAGGGCGGCTCCGCGCGCCTTGCGTTTCGCGCCGTCGAGCTGGCACTTGAAAGGAAAAGTTTCAGCGCAAAAACTAAACGAACGAAATCTATCGTCCGAGGAGACTTTAATCGTCTCTCCATTTTGGTCGTTCACTCGCGCAAACGGAACTTCGTTCTCAACATAATCCAGAATATCCTCCATGGTATCAAATTCAGGGACACTATCGATGAGTTCATGCGCAGAAATTGTGATTCTTTCGCAATGAAACGGACCGCACACCAAAATCCACGCCGCGTATTCCGATTTACTTCGAACCAAATCGTATTCGTTACCAGAAAAGGAGAAGAACGGTCTCTTCCATTCTTTGATGTTGTGCCAGGTTTCTGGAGCGTTCGAGTCTGGGCTATATTTTGTCGGTCTTTTTAAGATTCTCAACACGACTTCTCTGCAAGATTCGGGCAATTCGGCGATATCGAAGCAAGACAAAACGCATCGAGGGATCCTCGCCAAGTCGTCGCAATTTGGATTCGGTGATTTATACCACGTCGCCTTGATATACCCGGGCATGTGCTTGCAATCCTCGTCACTCAACGAGTGTTCTTCCTCTCTTTCGTCGTTGCTACTGGTGTTGTTACTCTCGACGAGTTTCTTGTATTCAGCGCCGCGCGCTGAGTTGAGTTTGCGGTTGCTGACTAAACTAAAGTTATTCACATCCTCTCCGCCTTCTTTTTCCTCGACGAAAATACCTCGCGACCTCGGTTTGTAAGGCCTTTCGCAGTCGTCGCAAATTTCCAAGGTTGGATACTCTATGAGCTCGTTTGATGGATCCCACATCGTTCCGTACACGCCACCGTAAATATACGAGTACAGAGAATCCCATCGATCTTCGTCGCCGTAAATCGTGCGGTAGTGGACCGAATCAATCACTAGCGTTCCCCTCGGATGAAGCTTTTCTAAACATCGCATAATAGCTGACGCTGTTGGAGAACTCCTTCGGAAAAGTTTCATGGTTTTACCGCGTACTAATGCTCGGCACGCCGAGAGCTTTTGGAACAGTTGTTTCGCGTCTTCGAACGAGTCAAGATTGTAGAGCGCTTTTAGTCGCGGAACTTCCTTCGCTTCAGATGACACGTCGCTCTCGATGTGTGTATTCGCTGTTGTTGTTGTTGATGTTTTCGTTCCCAGTTTTTCTCTTTCGCACTCTTCTCCGTCACCTTTGTCCTCGTCGTCGTCCTCGTCGTCCTCGTCGTCGTCCAACGTCTCGAGACGAAACTTTGTCTTTTTCTTTTCTGCGCTACTTTTGTTACTTCCTCCTTTCAAGTCGTTGTCGTCGTCTCCGAACAACCCAGGCGCCGGTCGGAACTGCGGATGCTCGTGAGAGTTCATCCTCGTCGCGTGTGGAGAAGACGATGAGAACGATCGCGAAGAAGAAGTGGGAGAGGAAGACGGAGAAGACGAAGAAGGCTGTCGGCGTCGTTGATTTTCTTCTTCCTCTTCCTCTTCTCCTTCTTCTTCTCGTTGCGGAGGAGTAGAAGACGACGTCGTTTTCTTTACCGAACCCGGGGGTCGTCGTTTCTTCTTCGCCGCGAGCGATCTCGGGATGGGCATTGCGCTAATAACGAATGCGCCGTCTCTTCGATCTTCTCTTTCTTTCTCTTTCTCTTTCTCTTTCTCTCTCTCTGTGCGTGTGTGCGTGTGTTGAAACGCGGACGGTGATGATTTCCGGCGGCAAGCAACGACGATAAAAGTCAAACTACGCTTCGAATTGGAAGAAGACGACACACGCCAGTGAAAAAAGAGTTCCGCCGCGCTCGCGCGCGCGCTGTATTTTCAATACCACGGATCTGTGATTTACTCGAACCTCTCTCTCAACCACTCTTTCTCTCTATCTCTTTGATACAGATCAGAGACGATGATGATAGAAAATCGAGAGTGATGATGAGCGCGTGCGTGCGTTCTCTCTCTCTCTCTCTCTCTTTTATTTATGAAGACACTTGTGTCTCTCTTTCTCCTTTTGTTCTTGACGAAAACCAAAAGTAACGAACAGACAAATCGTTCCTTCCGTTTTTTTTTCGCATCTCTCCTCAGAAGTTTCATTCGCGCGCACACAACACGTATCACACAAACACACACACACACACATAGTGCGGTTGTGGTTTAGGAAGGAGAATAGAATAACAATAGGAATATTAACAATAGTAGTGTAGAAAAATGAACGTACCAAATAGCAGCACGAGCGAAGGAATTCGGAAATGTTTGAAAGAAAGAATATTGGACGACATGCTCGGCGCTTTTAACAGTTTCAAGGAAGAAGAAGAAGAAGAAAATGGTGAAGGCGTTTTGTCTCAATCGGCGTTCGAGTGGAGAGTTTTGATTTTAGACGACGTGACGACCAAAGTCGTCTCTTCCGCGGTAGGGATGGCTGACTTGATGGCTGAACGGTCCATCACGAGCGTCGAGTCTATTCTCAAATCTCGCGAACCGCAACCAGAAAGGGAAGCGATATATTTTATTTCTCCAACAAACGAGAAAGCGATACGAGCGTTGATTGACGACTGGGACGTGAGCGAAACTAATGATGATGAAAAAGGCGATAGCAACGAAGAGGAGCAGAAGAAGAAGAAGAAGAAGAAGAAAATAGCACTCTTCGGCAACAAAAAGTACAACAGCAACAACAAGAAAGAGTCAAAGAAGAAACCAACGAACCCGTATCGCGCGGCGCACGTATTCTTTTCCTCACCGGTTCAAAAAGAAACGCTTCTACGATTGCAACAGACGGCAAACTTAATACGACATTTGAAGACGTGCAAAGAAGTATACGCGGAGTTCCAAGTGAATGATTCGAGATCTTTCTCGGTCGATTACGCCGGTGCGTTACCGGCGTTATTTGGCGAACGCGGTAGAACTTTGGGCGAATGTGTCGACGCGTGTTCGACGCGTTTATCCACAATGCTATCGACGATTGGAGAATTAAATGCAAACGTTCGGTATAAGAAAGGAGCCATGAACGAAGACGGGGAAATTATCGGAAGAAACGCATGCGAAGCGGTAGCGAGACAGACGGAGTATTTGCTCTCAAACATGCGAGAGAAAAAATCAACGGACGAGGAGACGAAGAGAACGAATGGCTCCGTTAGCTCGAATCTAGGCACAAGTGGAGATACATCTACGTGCGAGGTGTTGATATTAGACCGATCGTTTGACTACGTCGCTCCAATTATTCACGAGTGGACGTACGAAGCTATAATTCACGATCTCTTGAACGTACCAAATTCTGTGTACACGTACTCTATAAATACAAAGAAAGGTGTTGAAGAGAAAATAGCGAAATTAGATGAAAAAGATGCCTTATTTGTAGAGCTGCGACACGCTCACGTCGCGAAAGTAATGGGTGATTTGTTTGAAAAAGGGCGCATTGAAAATGAAGCGAACCAGAAGAACGCCTCGAATTCAGACATTAAGAGAATGGTACAAGCGTTGCCGGAAACCTTAGCAAGACGAGCGAAACTTAGTATTCACACCTCAATAGCTGCTGAACTAAACCACGTGCTGAATGTTTGCGACTTAGCTTTAATAGGGAGAATGGAGCAAATGGTTGCTTTCGGGGAAGCGACATCGAAAGACATTATTCATCTGTTATCCAGTCCTCCTTCAAGCGTAGTCGACAACGCGAACGGGGGAGGAAGCAATGCGCCATCGACAATTACCATTGAACAAATGCTACCGGCAGCAGAAAAGCTTAGACTATTGATGATTTACGCTGCCACGCATCCAGAGAAGATTGACGAGCAAGAAGCGCTGAAATGGATTCAAGCGAGTGGTTTAACCGAGAAAGATATCGACACCGTCGTAAAATTAGAACAGCTCGGAGCAAAGATTCGTAAAACAGATGCAACAACTTCAAAAAGTACGCGGATGAACAGACCTCGAGTAGATGAGCGATTGAAAGCGCCGTCAAGTAACCAGTCTGAAGCGAGCTTTGACCGATTTGTTCCAAGAGTCGCGGCAATGGTGCGAGAATTGGACGGTAACTCGCTTTCACCAGACGATTTCCCGTCCTGTTCTGTTTTACCTTCATTCACTAACGAAGCAAACGGCAAAAATAGCGACGGTGCGAAGACTTTCCAAGACGGCACCAACATTCGCGTCGGCGATGACGGGTCAAAGAGTTCGGGCTCGAATTTTTCAGCCCGCCCCCAAACAAAATTAGGACGATGGGCGTTGCACGCTCGAAGTGGTTCGGCGATTCCTGATGTTCCAAGTCGAACGGGAACGCCGGATTCTTTCACAGAAGACGATATGGAAAAGAAGAGAAAAATAAAGAAGAAACGCCTAATCGTCTTCGTCTTGGGAGGCGTGACTCGTGGCGAGATTCGAGAGGGATTTCATTTGAGCGAGGAGCTCGACCGCGACGTGTTCATCGGCGGTACGAATATTTTGAATCCAGAAGCGTTCATCGGTGATTTGATGAGCATGGAGGGATCGCTGACTTTACAAAGCCCATCGCGCGTTTTGTCTTCTCCGTCTCCACCTCCTCTTCCTGATGTTGCCCTTGGACAACTTCACCCAAGTACACCTCCTCCTCATCAACACTCTCACCTCAAAACGCAAAATGCGAATATAGCATCTCCGGAAGCTACAAAGTCGCCACAGATGGATCCGAAAGAATTAGAAAAGCTACTGAGCGGTTTAGAAGAGTTATAATCCAATTGTCAATTTAACGCACGTTTTGTTTGTACACGAAACTTGTAATTATCCATCTAAAAGACTATTGCGCCTATTCGAACGTCGGTACGAGAAGTCGTTCCCATCACGGTTGCGTTCGAAAGGTACCTCGCGTATTGGTGCTTGCGTTTTCAAGTATCGCGTCGATGAGTCGCCATCGACGTCGCTTCTATCGTTTGGATCCAACGGGGCGGGGACTTTCGCGAGCTCTTCTGGTAATCCGGCCAAACGCCTCACCAATTCGCGAGTTGACACCACCTCTTCTTCATTTCCGTTTTTCTGAGCGTCGCTACTGCTATCACTATCGCCGCCGCTACTACTGCTACTGCTATTCATGAACATTAAAATGGCGCCCGAACCATCTTTGTAATAATTTTTCCGAACCGCTTCCGGCGAGGAAGAAACGAAGCCGTACCTTTTGTATAAAGCTATCGCTGCTCCGTTCCTCTCGGAAACTTCCAAGTGCAACTCGTTTTCAGGAGCGGCATTCACGGCTGCATCGAGAAGTCGTCGCGCAATGCCTCTTCTTCTCTGATCGCTTCTCACCGCGAGTTCTAAAATCTGCGTCTCCCCGGCGACGAGCCAACAGACGAGAAACCCGAGCACTCTTTTGTTGTTTGCTCCGTTGAGTTGCTTTTTCACTTCTTCATCTACATTATCATGACCATTTTCGTCATCGACCTCAACGGCTATGAACACGCGAGATATATCCCTCCCTAGTTCTTCTTTAATTTGCTCGTTCGACCAGGTAATCTCTGGAACATTCGCGGCGCATTCGACGAGAGCTTTTTCTATGAATCCATCCATTCCCCTAACGGCCTCCTCGACTCGGATTTCTAACGACGACGACGAAGAGGCGACGTTTGTTGTCAGTGTTGCTGCTGCTTTTGCATTGCATCGAGGAATGTGACGATGACGACGATGAAGTATTCGATGGGTATCATACGGAACAACAACGGCGCCGGGTGATAAAAGAGACGACACCAGAGAGTTCATGTTCGTTGATGTTGTTGTTGTTGTTGTTTGAATATTTATGAATTGTTGTGAAGAAAAAAAAAGGTGTGAAGACTGACGAAGTGAGAGGGATGAGAATAAAATATGTACAATATTTAGTTTTAAAGTTCCTCGTGTCGTGCTCCCTCAAATCCGCCAGAGAAGCGTTGCTCCACTTCCTTCACTCGACAGAAATGAGGCACACACAGAAAGTCTACCATCTCTTGCAGCTCCGGGGTACCTAATTCAAACGTGTGATCGACGAGCGTGTGGAACGCGTGGTCCAGTCGCCTCTCGTCCTCTTCTACTTCGCCGTCTTTGCCTTCTAGTAATACTCGCCCTCTCTCTTTGCCACCGAAAAGTATCACGTGACACGCATCGCAGTCGTGATCTTGCAAATAATACGTCTTCTTGCGGTCGTAATCCGCGCACTTTACGCACGCGTGTAATACCGTGTCCCGTATTTTCGGTTCGCTTCTTCCGTGTAACAGTTTTCGTTTTCTCGTTTTCATTTCTTTCGCGTGGTGTTTCGCCAACTCCTCCTCGTTTTCTATGGCATCGACGTTGGTTTCTTCCTCCATCTCGACTAACTCGGCGTGAAGAAATTCATTCACTCTTACGCACGCGTTGCAATCGATATCGTTTGTGTGCACAGCATCGAGCCGAGTGCGAAGATTCTTCGTTACTTTTTCTTGCATGTTGTTGTGGGTGTTACCAACTCCACTCGCAACAACAAAACCAGACGCGAGACAACTCATTGCGACGACCAAACAAACTGCGCTGAATGATAAGATCGCGCACAGAAACGGTAGCGCCGCAGATGAGCGCCGAGTTGAAGCAGTATCGGCAGTCTTTCGAATCATACTCCCCTATGCGCGTGTTGTAATGGGAGATATTTTTCCTTCCGGCGACACTTTTTTTTTGTCGACCGATACCTGACATTCTGTTATTTTTTGGGTACTTTTCGCGCAACATGAGGTGTATTAATATATCTTTTCATAACAAGAAGAACAACAACAGCGAGCATTGCTACTCCTTAATCTCTCTCTGTGTGTCTGTGTGTGTGTTCCTCTTCATCTCTCACTCTCTCTTTCTCTTTCTCTCTATGATACTCACTTCAATAGCAGTACCTTCAATAAAGCCATGCGCACGAACAATCCGTTTTGCGCTTGGCGAAAATACGCACTTCTTTTATCGCCATCAACCGCTGGGTCGATCTCATCGACTCTCGGTAAGGGGTGCATCACGCAGGCTGTATCCGACAAAGCATCCATCACAGATTGATCGATTATATACTTTCCTTTAGCCTTTTCGTAATCGTCCAATCTGTCGCCGAAGCGTTCTTTTTGAATTCTCGTCTGGTACATCACGTCCACTTTCTTCGCCGTGGCAATCAAATCCGTACTTTCCGACCACTTCACGCCTCGCTCGTCCAGGAACAGCTTGATGTCGTCTTTCATTTTTACCACGTCTGGGGCCACGAAGAAAAACTCCACGTCGTTAAATTTTGTCAACGCCATCGCTAAACTTCTCACGGTTCTCCCGTTGGCCAAGTCGCCGACGAATGCTATTTTAAAACCATCCAATCGACCAATCTCTTTTTGAATGGTGTACACGTCCAATAACGCTTGCGTTGGGTGCTGACCCGGACCGTCGCCAGCGTTGATTAACGGCGCCCGCATAACTTTTGCCGCTTTTGCCGCGGACCCGGCTTGGAAGTGTCTGAGAACAACAATGTCGCAGTAACTCTCCACCGTGCGCATGGTATCTTCTAACGTTTCGCCTTTCGCCGCGGAGGAGTACTCACCAGCTGATTCCGTGGATACAATTCCTCCACCTAATCTTCCCATGGCTGATTCAAACGATAATCTCGTACGCGTGGAAGCTTCGTAAAACAGCGTTGACATCAAATAGCCTTGCAACAACAAAGAGTCCTTGGAGCCGGGTTTCACTTTGGCCATCTCGTCCGCGATTGTGAATAACTCTTCCATCATTGGACGATCGAACTGACCAGAGTCCACGCAGTTTTCCAACTTCTGTAAACCTGACGAGTATTTCGCCGATACCATCGTTCTCCTTTCGTCTCCCTTTCTTCTTCTGCTACTACTTCTTCTTCTCGTTTTATTATTTTTGTTAGTTGAAAACGTGTTCAAATAACGACGAAGGTGATGATGTTGTTTTCTGTTGGTGGATGTCGCACCAGCGCCAGTGGCAAAGGCTCCCATCGTCGCCGTCGAGTGAGGATACATGCTAAACATTCTTATCTTCGTTCTCTCTTTTTCTCTTTTCGACTCTCGACTTCTTTTTGACTGCTTCTCAACGGGCCGGGCGGGGTGTGTTGTTGTTGTGGATGTGGAGCATATCAGATGTTCGATTTTTTGTTTTTTGAATTTTTTTCCTTCGGTCGTGTTTGCTGATGTGCGAGCTGTCACAAGTGTGTTTGTGTGTGCTGTTTCTTCACTTTCTTCAACTTCACGCGCGATGAAGAGCAGAAAACTTTCCTCCTCCTCGTACGCATCCTCCTTCTTTTCTTCCATCGTCGTCATCGTCATCATCATCCTCGCGATATGTTGTTGTTCGACGACGAACTTTGCGAATGCGTTTTATCTCCCCGGAGTTGCTCCTCAAGATTTCGAGAGAGACGATTTGGTCAATCTGAAAGTGAACAGTTTAACATCCATGAAATCGCACTTGCCGAGAGATTATTACACGGACTTACCTTTTTGTAAACCAAACGTGATAATGTCTTCGGCGGAGAACCTCGGGGAAGTTTTACGTGGCGATCGCATTTACAATTCCAAGTATCAAATACAAATGCGAACGGACGAGAGCTGTAAAGTGCTTTGCAAAATCGATCCGTTGTCGTCTGAGGACACGGAGAGGTTGAAAGCAATCATCGAGGACGAATATCGTGTGAATATGATTTTAGACAACCTTCCCGTTGCCATTGCAAAAGAGAACATCGATTCACAAACAGGCGAGGAGTACAAAACATACGACAGAGGATTCCCAGTCGGGTACCAGACCGATGACGATATCTTCGTAAACAACCATGTCCGGTTTACTATTCTTTTCCACAAAGACTTGGAAACGGATTTAGTCAGAGTCGTTGGATTTGAAGTTGAACCGATGTCGATTAAGCACGAATACGACACGCGCAAAGAGTTCAACGAAGCGTATCCGCGGTTGGAAACGTGCACGAAACAGCAAGGCGCGGAGGATTTCTCCTCTTCTTCCGCCACCGTATCGCCATTTGAAATCAAGAACGGAAACGACGGCATGGTTTCGCCACAACCATTGGTCGCAGGCGAGGAAATTATATTCACGTACGACGTCAAATTCAAAATGAGTGACATCCGTTGGGCATCGCGATGGGACACCTATTTAAGCATGCAAGATCAACAAATTCACTGGTTCTCTATCGTCAACTCTGTCATGATTTTGCTTTTCCTTTCCGGCATGGTTGCGGTGATTATGATCCGAACCTTGCGACGTGATATCACGAATTACAACCAACTGGACCAAATACTTCTTGACGACGCAGCTATGTCGCAAGATGCAGAAGAGACTGGCTGGAAACTCGTGCACGGCGATGTTTTTCGTCCACCAAAAATGGCGGGAACTTTGGCCGTTTACGTAGGTTCCGGTGCGCAGTTATTCGGCATGTCTTTTGTTCTGATGATATTCGCCGTGGCTGGCTTTCTATCGCCAGCGAATCGTGGGAGCTTAATGACCGCCATGTTGCTCCTCTTTGTCTTGATGGGAATCGTCGGAGGCTATGTCGCCGGTAGATTTGCCAAGACGTTTCAAATTTTAGCGTGGAAATCCGTCACCATCAGAACGGCGTTGATGTTCCCGGGTGTAGCAGCGGTCATTTTCTTCTGTTTGAACTTGTTAGTTTGGGGTCAGCGATCGTCTGGAGCGGCACCCTTTGGTACGTTGCTCGCGTTAGTTTTCTTATGGTTCGGCATCTCAGTTCCGCTTGTCTTTGCGGGGTCGTACCTCGGATACAAAAAGGACGCGGCGGAGTCGCCGGTGCGAACGAATAAGATTCCGAGACAAGTCCCACCGCAACCGTGGTTCATTCGACACAATTTCGCTGTATTAGTTGGAGGCATTTTACCGTTCGGCGCCGTGTTCATCGAGCTCTTCTTTATCCTGACGTCCATGTGGTTGAACCAAGTGTATTACATTTTTGGCGTCTTGTTTATAGTTTTTGCCATCCTGTGCGTGACGTGCGCGGAAATTGCAATCGTCTTGTGTTACTTTCACTTGTGTGCGGAGGATTACAGGTGGCAGTGGAGATCGTTCTTTACGTGCGCGAGCTCGAGTTTATACGTGTTCTTGTATTCTGCGTACTATTTTTACATAAATCTGGACATTGAGAAAACGGTACCTTCAATCATGTACTTTTCGTACATGGGTTTGTTGTCGTATGGTTTCGGCATTTTAACTGGAACGATTGGATTTATGGCGTGTTACGTCTTCGTGCGGGTGATTTACGGCGCCGTGAAGATTGATTAAAAACTAGTCTTTGTTTGTTGTTAATGTACAATATGCATATATTTAGCTGTATTCATACTTGAGAAAACGAGGAAAAACGATCATGCATGAAATATCTTTCGAAAAATTTGTGCACGAGTTCGCGCCAAAAAACCACACACGTTTTAAAATATCATCCAAATGTTTGCTCGTACTACCGCTGCTACGACGGCGAGTGGCATTGGATCCCACCATAGGAAACAGTTTTCTTCTTCGTCTTCT